>ENA-OWRC01000392-OWRC01000392.1-human-gut-metagenome-genome-assembly--contig:-NODE-392-length-56496-cov-18.431814_pt1 | contig 56496 bp, 78 predicted proteins | sample MGYA00248268_ERZ651895 | MGnify/ENA primary metagenome ERZ651895 (study PRJEB26924, sample SAMEA4378242) | human gut metagenome | biome: human gut; feature: human-associated habitat; material: faeces...
TGTTCTGGCGGTTATATACAAGACGGTATCTGATTTTATCCATTTTTCCGCAAAGATGCATCCTCTGTTCCAAGCTGCAAAATTTAGCCAATAAAAAATACACCCCCACTTTCGCAAGTAAAGATGTATAATATCTATAAAAAAATGGTCTGTGAAAAAAAACATTTGTAAAAAAGATGCCATTATTCATCACGAACGATAGCATCTAGACATTTTTATCAGTAAACTCTTTTAGTGATTTAGAATAATGTTTAATTCAATATAGATGCTACAAAGTTATATATAAATTTTGTTTTGCCCAAATTATTATGTAGTTGAAGTACGGTATCAAAAAGGCAGGATTCGCCAATCCTGCCCAATTCCATACACAAATCTTTTTATTAATTAAAATACCTCACGGCATTCAAAAATTAATAAATGAAAAAAACATTATTAATTGTCATAGCAAAGCTATAACAAATATTTAAAAAAGAATCATTATATGAAAAAAAGAACAGAATAAACGATATATAGACCAACAAACATTTAAAATAATATTGTAATACAAAAGTCATTGATACAAATCCTTCTGGGAGAACTGATTGGAACCGCAAGTGCTGAAAAGGATGGTTTGATGGGGAAAGAATACACTATTAGATATATATATAATGCAGGTCTTAGTATAAGCTATGATGTAAATGGGACTAGTTTTTATTCCACTACTTCACTCATTGAGCTATTTCTTTATTCAACTGGCTCTGTGGCGTATTATAGAATACTTGCAACACCAAACAAAAATATAATAATTAGATATTTAGGAAATAATGATTGTGATTTCAAATTGAACGGTAATATATTGTATGTGTTGCCACGACACACTGACATAACTATAAAGTACAAAATTGGATTATATAGGAATGATATTCCCGATTTTGCCACTATATCCATTTCTGATTTTGCGAATATTACAGGTAATATTATTACACCTACAGCCGGGTAGCACTGACCTGGGAGAACTGATGAATAGTTTGGGGTTATTCCCATTTATGTTTAGAGGGATAATGACAAATAGGAGTTATAATGATTTGATCAAAACTGGCTACTATAAGATACAAGACAACATGATTGATGGACCTAGCACTTATTGGGGAACACTTGTCGTTTTTAATGACAGTGATCAAATAACACAAGTGTTCTATCCAAACATAGACAGCGCAGAAATATCCACTAGAAAAGGTAGTATTAATAATTTTGCAAAGTCAGCGTGGAGAAGCATTTCTTTTACATAAATTCGCTTTAAAATCAGAGCTGGGAGGACTGATTGGTACGGCTACGGCTAGCAAAAACGGATTGGTGCCTTATTATGCCGGAGGGGTTTTGTCTTTTCAGTATGGTGTTAAGGTCAGTTTGGGAAGTATATATAGACCATTTACTTGTACAATATCAACTTACGAGAATGCAGCTAATACATTTATTATTGCTCATATAAACATAACAGGTGGCAGTTGTGCAAAAGCTTTATCTCGTGTAGGTACTGTTAAGATTAAATATAGTGCATCAACTAAAAATATTTATATTTATAACACAACTGGGGATCCGATAGCATTGCAGAGGCTACTTAACAGTGTTGGTAGAGAAGTGACAGGATTTTCCCAAATTTCTTCAGAGCCGACCGAATCTGATTTAGTAGATATACCAATCAACGCATTATGATTTACTGACTGGTTTAAATGGAGAAAATTTAACGGAACGGAGCTTTAAACTCCCTTCTGGGAGAACTTTTGGGAATAAATCAAATGTTAGGAGATAAAGGATATCCAACCTCATTTGCATCAGCAACTGAGGTTGGATATTATACTATTGATGACAGATTAACTGACGGAGATACCCCTAACGGTCATAGGGCATGGGGAGGATTATTGGTTTTTGGGCGTTTGTTTATAACTCAAATATACATTCCGATGAATGATAATGTTTTTTATATAAGACAAAAATTAGGAGATAATTGGGGAAAATGGGCAAAATACGAAGGTGTTTTTGTATAGAAATTATAACTTAAGCTCTTATATTTTGTACTTCTGGGAGGACTGATGAAGTTTTTCCCGATAAAAGGGGGTATAGAGCCCGGTACTGATTTAAATACGATTGGCGGAGCTGGAATATATAATCTTAGTGGGGAATATGCCAATGCGCCATTTTCGCAATCATGGGGTAATCTGATTGTATTGTCCGATGGTAGTAAAACTCAAATAGTTACAGAGTATACAGGATCAACTTTTTCTATTTTTGCAAGAGGAGATAATAGTAGAAAATGGTATAAAGTCAATCTTACAAAAGATATTTGATTACTACTATTCGTACAAACGAACTTGCAAAACGGTAGCACTGGGAGAACTGATTGGGATTGCAACATCAAATAAAAGCGGGTTGATGAGTCCTAAACTTTACTGTGCAATCCCAAACTCTTATGTTGTTAATGGCGCAACAGAATTAAAAGGTAAATATGTGAAGATAATTTCAGTGAATGATTGGAGCGGATCTATTATTAATGTTAAAGTATCAAATTATGGAAACGGATCATATTTTTATATCATACTATGTTTAGCAACCAACAATATTGGTCGATGGGCTTCAGGAAAACTTATTGCTGGTAATATTAGCGGTTTTTCTTTTTATAGGGTTGATAAATCAATTTACATGTTTATACCTGATTCTATACAGGATCTATATGTAACTTTAGATGCTTCAATGGGTAATGTAAGCTATGGGGAAGAATATGAAAACACTATAGACTTATCAAATCCTATAACTATATCTTGACATAATAGTCTCTCAACTCTCGACCTGGGAGGACTGCTGGAAAATAGATTGGTAAAATATAAGGAAATGAATCTTGGAGCAAATGAGATAATAGATACTGGTGCGAATACAGGATTAATACATTTTAAAATTAATACAACATCTGCATCATGTGTGTTTTTTTGCAATTCAGGATCATCTAATATAATGCTAATAACACAGAATATCGATAATTATTTTACAACCAATAAATCTTCTAATAGTGGGAAAATAGCTATTTATAAAGAGTCTGACAACGGTAACATTTTAATAAAGAATCTAACAGCCATTAACTATGGAACTTTTGTGTTTTATTACATATAAGATCTCAGATAACTACTTCTGGGAGAACTGATGAATAGTTTGAAGCTGTTTCCATTCATGGAAAGGGAACAGATTTTGTCAGATATAAATAAAGCAATTGTACCCGGTGTATATGGTATTTTAAATAATAGATTAGATAATTTGCCAATTACAGACTGGTTTGTTCTTATTGTAATTTCATGGAGGTATTATGTTGTTCAGATAGCATATTCTTTAAATTATTTTACTATTTATAGTAGGCGGTCTTCCGAAAGTGGAGAAACTTGGAGTAATTGGCAACAAATTGCAACAGAATAATAGCATAAGTTGAGAGCTGGGAGGACTGATAGGGATAAATGATTCGTGGTTTAGGAGTAGAATTCCTATATTTAAAGGAGATGTTGAAACGTTAGTAGTATCAGGAATATATGGAATAACACCTGAGTCTATTAACAATCCTATAAATGGCTATGGAATTTTATCCGTATTTTCGGTTGGAAACGAATCACGGGTTATGTACTTACTAATATCAGTAAATGGAGCGACATTTATTAGGGTGAAGTATGATAATAGTGATAGTAAGTGGAAAAAATTAAGTTTGGCTTCCTAGACTAAATTTGCTCTAGAAGTAATTGGCGAACCGTATCTTTGACATGGATTAAAACGGGTGGTCCGGTACAAGCCGGTGCCACCCGTTTTTTTATGTCAAAAATCAAGATTAATAGCATCACTTGGAATTGATTCCACTGTTTCTAAAGAGGAACTGTATAGTTGGGTCATCGGGGCAAATAAGATATTAGCATATTGAGCCATTTCAACAAATAATGATATTGAGTTTGTTTCCTGTATGTAGGAAATCGATGATATATATCCTTTTACTCCATTAATGAGCTTACAAAAAACTTTGGTTTCGTTCCATATCATCACAGAAACAGCTATTGTAGAAACAGAACCACTAGTGCTACCTACATATAGAAAACCATTAACCCATTCACCGGGTGAACTTATATTACATTTTAAACGACAATGCAAATTATTGATTTTAGCAATATTTCTGCACACTTGATTTTTGGGCATTAGTCCATCTTTTGTCGGTGTTGTAACACCAATCAGTCCTCCCAGAAGCATGGAATACCTATTTTTTTGTTAAGAAATAGGTATTTCTGTTAGTCCAGATGGGGTTTCGATTTTAGTTATAGAAGGCATAGAATCTCCACATAGTAATTTAACAGAAACTAAAGAAGACCTAGTAGAAGCAACAATAGAAAGGATAATATCTCCGTTGTCATTATAGAAAAATTTAACAGATAACATAGAACTCCCTACTACAACACCTTTAACGTTATAATCATTTTTGTAGTTACTGTAATATTTAGATACAATATAAATTTTAGGTTGACTCCTGTCTTCCAGTATCTCTACAAGATAACTACATTTTACAACATTAGATGGGATGATATTATAATAATACGAATCATTAGCTCCAGCTGAATTTCTAGCTATAGTTGCATCTCTTTTTAGATCATTTATGCCAATCAGTTCTCCCAGGACTTTCGCGGCAGCCGAAGAAGATGTTAAAGTTGGGTTCTTGGAACCGTCCAAAGTACGAAGCCAAGAGAAGGTGTCGGACTGGGGCAACTGGTCCTCAAACTCATCTGTTCCGGCTGCCGCAGCGGCAGCAAATGTTGATATTTCTGATGCAGCGGAAACAATCCGTGCGGAAACTAATTCTGTCATCTCATCGACGGTCACCTGTCGTTCGTTGCCGTTTTTATCCACAGCTTTAAAGCCAACTATATTTTCTAAATTCAAATCACTCATAATATCAATTTTATAAAGTTCTTATATAAGTTTTCCACGCTTTTGAAGTGCCGCCAACCGATTTGTACAGCTTCTTCCTGCCACTTTTTATCTTATAACGGGAAAGGTTGTTCCCGTCATAGTTCACGGGATAATCCGGATTGCCCTCGTTGGCATACGCCTCCATTTCGTATTTTATAGTATAATATGCCGAGCTCGCAGGATGGCAGATAGGGTTTCCCTTGATCCACTCGACAAAATACCGCCAGTAGTATTTTACCCATGAGCCGATAACCTGTGCCTGACGCAGGTGTATGGTTTCGTGCGTCATACTCTCCTTACCCGCATAGGTCTGCATATACCTATCTATGTTCTCCTTGTTCTCGGCACGGTATATCATCCGTCCGCACCACATCATGAAACGGTATCCCTTGAAAGGATAATGCTTCATGGGAAGTAGCTCAGGAGTATCAAAATCACCCGGCTTGCTTGAGAACAGCATCTTGATTAATTGCCATAATTCTTTCATACTACTCCTTCTTTTTATCCAGATAATCATTCAGTGAGTCCGCCAGCAGACCGGGCAGCATGGAGGTGGAGCGTCTTATGATATCCACCTCTTCTTCGTCAATCTCGACACCTTCAGCAGTAGATTTGAATATCTTCTCAGCAAGGAGATGCGCCTTCAAGCCCGCTACGTTCTTATATATCCAGTCACCGAAGGCCTCAGTGATGTTACTGGCTATAAGCTTTTCTTTTTTAATCCCATCATAAATAGGGAATTGTGCAAAATTTATTCTCATACTTTATATTTAAATTATCCGCAATAAAACATAACCCAATAATTACCCATACACTTAATGAAGCCGGATGCAAAATCCAAATCAATATAAGACACCTCCTGTCCTCCGGGAGCAGGCAGGATCCGTCCTCCTGTCAATCTTACTCCGCCGCTCATACGTTTGAAGTATATAGTATGTCCCGGAACATCCGGAGGAAGCGTCACTTCTATATTGTCTCTATTAATAAACATCACATTATCATCGTTGTTGTTCAATGAAGCTTTAACAGAGATATTCCTCCAGTTGCCAACTATGCCACGAAGAGAAACATAGCTGTCATTGTTCGGATGAAGGAAAATGTTACCTCCCTCCACGAATAGAGGAATGCTCGGAGTCTTGATGTGCATTCCGATCATGGCATTTGGACTCTGTATGTCAATTCCAGCATCATACTTAATCCCTTCAATGGTGACAAACTGCGTGTTTCCCCCGATTCTTACGTTTGCAAATGTCCTTTCGTTATAAAACTCAATTTGTCCGGCAGACAAATTGAAACCGACGTATTTATTTGTTTCATTTTCATAAAGGATCTTTGAGGACAATACCCCCGAAATGATGGAGAACGGGCCAATACGTCCTTTATCCGCCGTGATTGTTCCTGTAATCTCTGCTAATTTGCATTTAAAATACCCGGTTTCACCGTTGATAAGAAGAGTTTCACCTTTGTCATTAAAAGACTTGAGAACCTTGTCTTTGAACATGAAGCCGGCTACATTCGCACCATCGGCAAACAGGGTGTCAGTAGCGATATTCACAAACTTCTGCATGGCTTCCCAATTGGAATCACCGTTGACAGATGTGGGTGCATCGGTAACGGAAGCACCGTAATTCTTTACAAGGAAATTATAATAAACTCCCCCTATCAGATATATGACCTTATCCCGGTAATCCGCATTCCAGACATAAGTCTGTCCTGATGCGAATACACCTCTGTCACGGGGAAACGCCCCTGTTGCTCCGGTTGCTCCTATGGCACCATCATTAGCTACACCCACCCCTTTTTCAGCGACAAAATTATTATTCCATGCGTTCGCGTCAGATGCGGATTTATAAGCCCGGACGGCAAACTGGGTGTATCCGGCTGTCGCAGGTACGGATATCTGGCTGTTCAGTGTCGCACCTACATGAGCCAGCCAGCTTCCGTTGTATTTGCGGGCTGCCAGATAAAGCGTGCTGCACGTGCTTACATTGCCTGCCACATTCTGTTTGCAAGTGACAAGGAATCCAGACGGGGATGGCGTGCCTGTTGAAGTGAAGTTGATCACGCTGACAGGACTGTCCAGCCAGTAGGATGCCGACGGTCCGACGGGAGCAACCATCTCCTGCCAGTCCGCATGTACCGTCCGGTTCGCAGATCTGCCGGCGAGGATGTATCCGCCGTCTCTTTTCCTGCGGAGTCTGCCGTTTCTGAACTTGGCGATTTTAATCGGAGGGTTGGAGGTTTCAACCTTGCTTAAGTAAGATCCTCCGGCAAACGATACTGTACTGTTCTTGGCATACGGAGTATTGGCGGATTCCCAATGACCGGCTGCTGTGATGCTCTCACCATCCTTTCCGTCACTGCCGTCCACAACCATCGGGACAGTCTCGACATCAACCGCCTGACCGTTCACGTAGAACACGAACTTCAAGCTACTGGTAAAATTACCGGAAGCCACCCCGACACCATCACCGATGGGAACCTCGGCCGCACCGTCACGACTGTACTTCAACTCCCCGTCCGTTGTGGCCGTAGTGACCGCACCGACTGTCTTCATACGCCGGCAGGATACCGAAGCTACACTGTAACCGCCGTTCTTGTTCTTGCTGACCATCGTGGCCGAAGTGACAAGGCTATAAATTACCGCATCGGAACCGTCCGCCCCGCCACGGACACCGGTTATCTTGAAAGTCAGTTCACGGGTATAGAGCTGCCCGTTCTTCATTGCAGCCAGTGTGATGGTGACCGTATTCTGTTCCGGAACCGACTTTCCGGCAGCGACGGATATCGCCACCGCTCCGGTGGCCTTGCTTGTGCTTGCCGTGAAACCGGCAGGCGTGCTGACTGTTAAAGTCTCAAGGGTGAGTTTCTCGGTACCGTACCACATGGATACATGGGTAGTCCATGACTGTGCGGAAGTAGTAACACCGGTACTGGTAAGAGCGACGCTCACCATCTCATTGTCAAGGTCGGCCATGATATTCGACTCCCCGTCCTTACTCCAACGGTGCACAGGGGCCGGAGTGCTCCATTCACTCCATACTCCATCACGCTTCACACGTTTGCACGCCCATTCCACCTGATGGTCTGCATCCACGCCAAGAAAATCATCTGTCCAGCCTTCCGGTATATAATCATCCTGCTGCTTCGAATCCGGCTTGTCAGGGGTAAGGCCGATGATGTTGGTACGGGTGTAGATCCACTCGTAACCTTTGCCGTCCTTACCGTCAGTCCCGTCTTTGACCATGACCATCCACAAACCATTCCGGTATATGTAAGTACAATGGTCAGCCGTATTTCGGTAGCTGTCACCCTCCTTGGGATTGGACGGATGGGATGCGAACTCACCCAAGAAGGTGATACTCTCACCTTTAAGTTCACGACCGTCCAGCAGCATCTCCCAGTCTTCATGCACGGTCCAGTCGGCTGATTTCCCGGCAAGGATATAACCGCCATCCTTTTTCTTTCGATAATTGCCGTTCCTGAACCTTGCAATTTTAATCGGAGGATTGGATGTTTTCACCTTGGAGATAAAAACACAGCCCGCCAAAGTGACCATGGTATTGACCTCGTATGGGGTCTTAGAGGATTCCCAATGACCGCCACCTATTACAGACAGTCCCGGATCACCCTTGTCACCTTTGGCGGCTGATACAAGCCAGTCCGGATTGTTTTCGGATGGCTCGGAAGTAGTGCCCTTGTCATTGACGCACAACCATGTGGAACCGTTATGGGGCACACGGGAATAATACGCATACTTCCTGCCCGGCTCCCAGCTAGGGAAGTCGATAGGAACGCGGACTGTGCTACCGGTAATTTCATCAATTTGAAAAATCAATCCCGTCATGATGATATCCTGCAATACTGCCGAGAACCTGTCGCAGTTGATCCCGTTGATGGTCATACCCTTCTTCTTGCCGAACCAGCTCTTCATCTGTGCCGGCTCCGGGTCCCAGGTGTTGGCATTGTCAACAAGGGTGATGCAGCAGTTACCGTCACGCACGTCTATGATGATATAAGTCTGACGCTCCTTGTCGGTGAAGTTCCCCGTCTGTCCGAGACGCATCTCGTTATGGGGAACGAACTCATATCCGGGACGCGGAACCATCACGAATGTCTTCTCGTCGTAATCTGCGGAAGTGATACGGTACTGTATTTTCCGGAAACCAATAAAGTCACCGGTAGTGACGCTTTTGTCATGCCAGAAGCCTAGGAGGATATCGTCCGGCTTCTGTCCCAGCGGTACACCATCCTCCAGATCAGGGATGACAGTATAGCTGCCGTCACTATTGGCGACAAAGCTTTTTATCTTCAGCCCTCCGCCGGGACTTATAGTATTATATCCTTCAAAATAGGTCTGACGGTTGAAACGAAGTTCTGGTACACTCAGAGAGCTGCGCAGGACCAAAGCCTCCAGCTCGGCACGGGCGTCCTCACCGATGTAACCTCCGGAAACGCCGGGGATAAAGTCACCGAACTTGGCATAATTCTTAATCAATACTCCGCCTAGCAAGGATAGCAGGAAATTCGTAGAATCCTCCTTATCTTTGCGCAAAAAGTATTTGGTGAGCTTTTCTATATCAGAATTATCCATGTTTTCTAGAATCCCGATAAATATGCGCCCAATTCTTTCAGCTGTATTCTCTCCTTCTGTAGATGCGTTTCTTACTTGAAGAGCCAGTTTCTTTAATATATCAACAGAATCGCTCATTCTCCTATTACACGAAAAACAGTTCTATTAGATTTTAATTTCCCTTCACCGTTATAAAGTGGCATACCGCATTCTTTTAGGTAAAGCACGCATTCTTTCAGGTAGCGGTCAGCTATGCTACATGCATCGCTATACACCATCATCTTTTCCTTGAATACTGTATGACTGCTATATTCACCTTCCTTGTTCACGAAGCCAAAACGGGATACATTCCCATCTCCATTTTTGACAATACAGGCATAGGTATAATAAGCCAAAGCTACGCGAAGTCCAGTGATGATTATCTTCTTTTTACATTTAGTTTCATAAGTACCTCCGTCAAGCAGTAGCTGGTATTTTTCAGGATTTTTTTTCACGTCAAGGAACAGTTCGTCTCCCAACGCTGATTTGATGTAGATATTCTCCGACTCACGGATGTAGGTTTCTATCTTGTCAGGATCGAGATGTACAGACATTCCGCGAGACAAAGCCGATACCTCATCTGTTGTTATTAGATACTGCTGCATTTCGTACATACTTTAATGGTTCCACACTATAATCATTAGAGGGGTTGACTACTTCATACCAATAGCTGAATATACGGCTAAAGGTACGCTCTATTAAGCGTTGTTGCTTGCTTACGATAGAATTGTAATACTCGAAAGCATCTTCCAAAATATCGCCTGAGAATCCGACTTTACCAATACGGATGCAATACCATGGCTCTTGGCCATAAGCTGAATAAATACGTTCAACCACACTTGCGTCAGTAACGGTAAATTCTTTGTCGTAATTTTGTGAGTTCAGATTTATTATTTCAGGTTTTTCCTCATCGCTTTCTAAAGTAACTTCCATAATCTTTCCTGCATTCGTATCACCTTGCAACTGGATGAGTGTATTTGAGAAACTGTCGTCATCGTCTGTATCTTTCACTTCGTTGCCTTCTTCGTCAAAGGTTATGTTCGATCCCTTTTTGGTGAATACCATAGCGCCAGGGAAGAAATTATTTCGTACATTTCTGTACTTGACATTGGACAGCCCTTCATCGGTACTCATTTCTGTAGCCACCCGGTCACCTTTCCCGACAGGATAAGTATTTTTCCCGGCCATTGACACCCATAGGATTTGACCTTTGTAGTATTCAATGCCTCCGGCTGCTTCTATTTGAGCCAGTATAACATCTTTTTGAGGGTTAAAAACATCTATATAGTCGATGTTTTCTTTCTTGACCTGCAGAGCTTTCCCTTTACGTGTCTTCTTTCCGCTCCAGTCTGGATGTACTGCTATTTTTGCCACATAACCGTTTTCATCTTCTTCTGTCAGACGGCAATTTTCAAATGGTACGTGCTGCATCTCCACTATCTCACAGAAAACATTGTAGTTAACATGGATTGCTATTCCATTGAGTTCGGACATGTCTTTACATAGTAACATGTGCACATCATCCAATGTGTCACCTTTTCGATTGACTACATATTTGGAAAAAGCAACCTCACGGAATCCGTTTCCTTCAATGAAGTCAGCGAAACGGTCTGAGCATTCAGATGCAGTAGAGCTTGCAGCAATGATATTCTTTAATGTCTGCGGATATAGGTTGTCCTGTCCGTAGGCTTGAATTCCTAGATTTTGTAAATAGCTTGTATCAATGCGGTTACTGCTTTTCTTTTTTAAATCTCTTACTCTCATATTCGCGAGGTTTACGTTCGTCCTTTATTTCTTTTATTCAACTTTATCTTCGCCTTCTCCATTCATTGCGTTCACAATTTCAATGGCCTTGCTTAGATGCAGATTCAGAATTTTTTTACTGATTTTCTTGCCGTTGATTTGGAAATCTTTCAACGTGTCAGCCACGGATTCTTCAGAAACTCCGTCTTGTAATGATTCTACCATTGAATCAAGCAGGCTTTGATTGTATCCACATTTGTTAACACGTTCTTTCCAGTCCGTAGGTATATGGGCGAAATAAATTTCACCTTTTGGATTTTTGGCAAGGTACTTTTCAGCAACTTCATCAGTGAGGTTGTCATTAGTGTACATTTTATTGCTTCCGAACTCCGGTTGAAGCAGGACACCATTCTTTAATATATAATTACATTTTTCTTTCATACGGTTATTCTTTTTGATGTAAACAGTCATTTCGATTACAGCATCGCGATAGCAGTCGTTACACGATGTCTTGGTGAATTCTTTTCCTAATACTTCCTTGTACAATCTTTCTATCTCCGATTTATCAGAAGAGGAGTAGGAGGGAAGATCTCCTAGCTCCTTTAATTTATCAACCACTTCTTCTAACTCCATAATCATTCAGCTGGTTTTGTCAGTGTTTCAACAAGCGTTTTTGTCGCATCGTAAGATGTTTTGTACAAGAATAATGCTGATTTGGGAACCTTGGTTTCTTGCAAAGAGATATTCCATCCCCCTTCCGTTTCTTCGGAATACTTGTCATTGCCGATCTCTGCGGCTTTCAAACCTTGGTAGTAACCGTAAACCTGGAAAGCTGAATCTCCCGGATTTTCGGTTTTATTTAACCCTTTGGCTTTATTTTCCAATACAACGACAAAATCACCGTTAGCAAGCCCGTCAATAATGTCATTGCATACATCGGGGTCATTTGCTAATACAACCATGTTCACTATGTTAGTAAACGTGTTACGATAGGTTCCTGTTGCCAAGGTTGTATTGGTACCAGTAAAGGGGGTTGCACCGAATACCTGTACCTTGTAACCTTTTTTACCTGTTTTCAGTGCAAGAGTTTCGATCACATTCTTACGGGTTGCGTTGAATGTAACCGCACCGAAATCCACGTCTGCGCGATTCATTATCACACCTTCCTGTTCCAGCCCGGGAACGATAGGATCATCGCACGATGGTGCGATGTCCTTTTTGATTGTTATATCACATATTGCCATATTTGCTCTTTTTCGTTAGTATGCTACCTGTACCAACTCATCTTCGCCAATCATGGAACCTAATTTTCCTGTTGAATAAATGTAGTTCTTGCGGGCTTTCTTATCAAACCAGATATCCAAGTCCGACATCGGTTCGGTGCCCTCACATCCATACATCAAGTTCTCAGGAGAACATAAAACAGCACGATGCGGTAAGTTAAGTTTGGTTTTGTTGTTCTGATAGGCTTGAATAAATCTATCCCAAATGGAACATTTAACGATGGTTGTTCCATCGTATTTGCTGACCTCTACACCGTCAAATACAACTTCCCAGGGCATGATTACCTTGTACTTTTCTTTCATATCGTGAGTCAGAGCATCGCACATTGACTTGGTGGCGAAAATTGCGCATCCGTCTTTTTGGAAAATCCGGCTGTCGGCATCTTGCAACATCGCATCGAATATTGATGTGGCAATGCCTGTTTCTTTCATCTTTGATTTTTGTAATGCATATGATTCTTCTGCGTTGGCTGCAATTTCAGTGTGCTGTCCGGTATTGTTGGTACAGATGGCAAACAGACGTTTGAAAAAACCGTCACATGTTTTAAATAGTTCGATGTTTACTCCGTCAGTGATTTGACCACCTCCAGTGACAGACGCTGCTGATTTATCTCCAAACCATGTAAAACGCCACATCATTTTCATCATAGCTTCAGACAGCTTCGGCAGTACAATACCGTCCATATATTCGGTCGATGTCAGGTCTCCTATATTTGTTCCCGTTTTAAGGCAGTACTTGGCAATGGTGTTTTCCAAGTCTGTATAGCACATTTCCAAAGGAATTTGCCAATCCCCGATTTCCCATTCCTTTTGGGCGGCAGCGATAGCCACTTTTTTATATTCAGGGTCGCATCCGGAGCCGGCTATTCCGATATCTTCCATTTCACCGATAAAACCTGCTTTTTTACCGTTAGTCACATTGGGCATAAACGTCATAAAACGCTCCATGTCCTCGTTTTGAAAGACTGTTAACTGAATAAGGTCTTTCAAGTCTTTTACAGCCTGATTATCAGGTGTAAGTTTGTCAAAATCTAAAATAGGCATTTCCCCTCCTTTTATTACTTGTTGTTTCTTTTTTCTCTTTCTTCACGAAGTTTTCTCTGAATGGGCGTTTCATTTTCTTCTACTCCTTTTATACCCTTGTTGAACGTTTGGGTACGAGCTGACACTTTATAAGTACTACAATGTTTTGCCAGCCAGTTTTCGCCCCCGGCCATACGGACTGCGTTCAGAATCTTGTTGTCCTCAATGGTACGGGCATTCGTCTTTAGAGAAGCATTCTCAGTTTCCAACTCTTCTATACGGGCTTTTAAAGCTCTCACTTCATCCTCTTCCAATTCATCAGGATCTTTAATTTCTGTAATAACGCCATCTGTCACAATGATAGTCTTTCCGTCAGGCATGACATGTTCGCCATCGGGACTTGCTGTATCTCCCACTTGGGGTTCACCTTCATCTCTTTCCACGGTAAGCGTGTTACCTTCGGCATTTGTCAATTCCATAGATACGACCTGTACGTCTTCAATTTTTTGATAGCCGCATTTGGCCAGCAGCCTGTCTATGATAGTCTGCTTCACTGTTACTTCTTTTTCTTTGTTCATTTTTTTGTTATTAAATGTGTAAGTTCTCCCTTTGGCAGTTGTAGGCATAAGAACGGTCGTGATAAAACCTAATTGTTTGGCTGTTTCACCACCAAACCAACCGGCTTTATTCATTTGGGCTTCGATAACTGAGGCTTCCGATCCTGTGCGTTCTACATACAAAGCTAGCATCTTGTTTTTTTCACTCTCCAAGTTTGATTTTATTGATTCTAGGGTTTCAAGATCAAGATCTCCATCGTATGAAGCCATATAAGGCTTGTGAATAAGAAACTTTGCATGTGGATAAGCAAAACGTCTTTCTTTTGCAGCGGCCAATAATATCACGGTTGCCATGGATGCACATCGTCCTACTGCAGTACAGCTGATTTGCTTTCCTGAAGCACGTAAGGCGTCATAAATGGCATACCCTTCAACGGCATCACCACCGCATGAATGTATCTCAATATCAATAACGTGGTCATTTGGATCTATCCAAGATAGGAAATTTTGAATATCGGGAAAAGACAATCCCTCTTCACCAGTTAGATACCAATTTTCCATTTTGTCTTTATCCGCAACAATATCTTTGTTGATGTATAATTTCGCCATATATAATCTATTTTGAAGCAAAGGTAAAAAACGGTATATGGCTATAAGAATTTCAGAACATAATAGCACTGACACGCTTTGTCAGTAAAAAAATAGGGGGAAGAATAATCTTCCCCCTTATTGAATTGAAACGTCAACGGACAACCTGTCAATGACTCTATAGATGGTCCTTTCTGAAATGCTGTATTCATCTGCCAGGTACTGCATGATATATGCCTTTTTATGACCTTCAGCCGTAAGACGGGTGTAGTCTTTATACATTTCTAGGTATTTAATATCTGATGCATCTAATGACATTTCAGACATTATCCTAAGAGTGTTCCTGTTTATATATAATAGTTCGTATGCTTTCATAAACTACCGCTTTCTTCTATGTATTTAATTCTATTCGCAACTGAAGTAAACTCTTCTACAGAAACGACAGGGGCAGGAGCCATCATCATTCCTTTGGCGACTGCTCTGGCCAGCATATCTTCGCCTAAAGTTTGATTATTCGTTGCTGTTACATTAATAGGTACACCTCCACCCATCATATTGAAGGATGATAGGATAGGGGCGAACATGGACGTAGCTTTGGCAGTTATAACGGATTCTCCATTCGACAATTGTGCCGGAATACTGTCGCTCGTTCCTGTCCCCGGTCCTGTAACCAAACCACCTTCTGCAAATTTAGCACTTTTTACTATCTTAACAGCATTTGCAATGTTAGAAAGGATTGTTGCAATACCTGATGCCATTGTAGCTATACCAAGAATACCTTTCCCTGATTCTGCGGATACCATTTTTGCGATCGCCTTACCTGAATTGATGGCGATCTCTGCCAAAGCCAACATTTTGCTTGCCATAGCAAATCCTCTGTCAGACTCCCCAATTTGTTCTGTGAGAGCTACAAGGCCATTTGTCACCTGTTCCATTGCTTCATATTTAGTTTGTTCTATTTCAATCTCCTTATCGCTCAGTTCTTTTTTGGATTCCAGATAAGCATTCTGTGCTTCCAGCTTGCGAAGATTGAATGCTTCTATACTTTCACCTTCCATTTGCTGCAGGCTATCGAGCTCGGCTTTCTTTTGTTCCATCCTTATACGAAGAATTTCCTCTTCGTTATCATATGCTTGTGCGATTTCCGTTTCAAAGCGTATGCGCATGGCTTCCTGTTGCTTGTTGATAATATCCTGCTCATGAACTGTTGCCAGTTCGTCTATCTTGGTATTGTACTTTGCTTTAATGGCCAGTTTCATTTCTTCGGTCTGTTCTGTGCTGGTAAGTTCCGCCTCTTGTTGTGCTTGTAATTGTTGTATCTTTAACTGATACTCCTGCTCGCTGCCTTCCTTGACCGATTCCAATTGCAGGGATATCATTTTTAAACGGTTCTCCAGTTCTTTTTTCAGCTCCTCATCGGACAACTTGCTAAGCTCCATAGATTTTTGTTGTTCCAAAGCCTTTATTTTGGCGTTGATGGCTTCACGAGCCTTGGCGGTAAGGTTCTCTTCTTGCTTTAAACTGATTTGCAAATCCTCAATCTGCCGGGAATAGTTCAATTCAATCTCTTTCCGTGCTTGTTCTCTCTTGTCTTTCACTAAGGCAAGCATAGCATCTTCTGCTGCCCTTACTGCTTCCAGTTCTGTTTGCTTTGCTTCCTTTGCTTTGTCTGCACCTTCCTGGCGGATAGAGTTTAGGGTGTTTTGCTGCTCTGTCTGACGGCCGTAACTATCTTCCATTAGCTCCTGAAGTTCGTTGAATTGGTCACGGAACACTTTAAGGTCTTCTATCGTACTATCTGATAATCCAAGTTTTCCTATTACTTCATCGGCTGTAATATCACCAGCTTTAATCTGCTCCATCAACTTGCGTACTTCATTGTTCATCTCGGTAAATCCAAGGGTGTTAGCCAGTCTTGCTTCTGCTAGTTCTGTCTGTACGGCAAGGTCCTTCTTCTCAATTTCCGCAGCTTTTTCCGCAGCTTTAATACGTTCCTGTGTGGATAGGGTTTGGTCATCTGCAGCTTTTTTCAGCTTCTCAATTTCAGCTCGGTTAGCGGCACGTGACATGGACAGCATGACTTCCCTCTTGTCTATCTCATTCAAGACTTCTGCCAGCTTCCACGCCTGTTTGGTTTCATTGACTATTTCATCACCGATACCAGCGAATATGGATTTGGCATCATTCCCCGCCTGTTTGAAGTTCCCGGTAAACAGATTCACTAAAGCACTTCCCAACTTGCCTGCCCGGTCTATTAAGACATTTACAGTGGCACCCAGAGCCCCCATTATTTTATTGGCTGCTTCCACGCCCTTCTGTGTTTTGGTGAACCATGATACCAAAGATCCTAAAGCTACAATTAATACTCCAATACCAGTTCCAAGTAGAGCAACTTTCAACAGTCTCAAAACTTTAATCCAGCCGGTTGTGGTGGTCGAAACAGTAAGCATTTCTGTTTTTACTTCAGACAAATAATTTCTTACTCCACCCAAGGAGGTCACCATTACATTTATCTGCTGCACGAACGGGATATTGGCATTGGCGGCTTCCATTATAGCTTCCTTGTAATTGCCAACATTTCGGTAATACCGCTGTGTCTCTTCTTCAGCGCCCTTTAGAGCATCAGTAACCTCATTAATTCTATTTTTTATGTTCATGCCTGTATCCGCATTTCGTTCCGCTTCGGATAAAGCATCGTATTCAGCCGTTAGGTTTGACAGTTGGGCACGAAGAGAAACAAGGCTGTTTTCTTGTGCCTTCTCCTGCTTGAGCTGATTTTGCATTGTTTTCGTTATAACACGTATCGAATCATTACAGTCGTTGATATAGGCTTTAGATGCCGTCATTTCTTCATTGTACTGCTGCCGGGAAATAGCTCCGTTTTTCAGTTGCTGTTTTAAATTCTGTTCTGCTTCTTTGGCTTTGTCGATTTTTGTCTGATACTCGGCTATAGCTTTGATAGCCTCATTATAATTCACTTTGATATCAAGTATCTTTTCTACTTTGTCTGCCATAATTAATCCAATTGAAAAAGTTTACATTCGCAAATACCTGTTTTCTCTGCTTTTATTGATATGACTGCGTAATATTTTCCATATTGGGCCAGATAAACAGGTACAGACATATCCAAGTTTCGTAATTCATGATCTCTGATTTCTACCAGCTCGGTAATAATCTTAGGTTCTCTGATATATTTCTGATAAGATTTGTAGTTGTTTTCAATAATAGTGTTCCAGTCCAGACCGTCAAAAGTTGCTGTATTGTCGTTCTTTAGGACCAGTAGTCTGGGATCTGTACTTTCGTTATATTGTAAAGCTCCGTCAGATGTATAGGAATATATCGGGATAGTTGCGATTCCACCTTTCATTTCAGACGCTGCGAAAGGCAATGTCAGCGTTTCCTGTTCATATTCCAAAGTCTTATCGTCAACGTATATGATTCCATTGTATTTGTTTTTGTCGTCATTTTTCCATTTGTATACATTCCTTTGAGAGAATCCGTCAATTTTGAAAGATATATTTTTAGGACGGTTTGCACTATATGAGGCGATAACTCTTTTGGTCCAGTTCAGAGCTTTGGTCTTATTTTCTATGATGGTATCAATAGGAACGAAGCTTACGATATTTCCATTGCCGGGAATGGCAAAAGTTCCACAAATAGATGCTATAGCTTTGATAAAGTCTATCTGTTTTATATCAGGTAGGTTTGGAACATAATAGAACCGGGAGTTTGCTTCATCAGTGTCTTTCAAATAGACAGTATCTCGCATCGTTATTTTGACATAGCTTCCTTCTTCTATTGTATAATTCCCCAATTCTGCATAAGGATCGTACAGTATAGCGCTGAGTTCCTCTGTATCTCCTGGATTAAACTCCCCATCTATAGCGAAAGAATACCTGTATTGATTTTCTTGTAATAAGGATATACTCGGATTACACCTGAATTTCAACTTGCTGGTTATGGATTCTTTGTTCCGTATATCGAAAGAAACACCATATTCACCTGAACTTTGCGGTTCCTGGCTAGTATTGACTATTATATTGATAGTTCCAATAATTCTAAGGGGTACGTTCTCTTTCTGCGGCTTGAATCCGATTACCTTGCCTGACGAATCTTTTGTTATAGCCACATAATAGTCAGATCCACTTTCCACAAATTGGAATATTTTGAGAATCCATCCTCCTGGAATATTATATGGAGATATTCCGTCATTTGTTAAAGTTGTAGTGCGAGCTTCGATTTCTTTTGGTGCGCTATTTCTTGAAAGCAATGGAATAACTAAAGTTTTCAACAGTTCGTAGTGTTGTTCTTGGAATTTAAAGGTGATATCGGCATCAGCTTCTATTTTGTTCAAAACCCACATAGCTGTAACCACAGGGTGATACCAGGCAGCCGGCTCATCATTTTTAAAGCCATAATCAATTTTAGGTATTCGGGGCGAATTGTCTCCTTTCTTCCAAATGATGTAATCTTCGTTTTCTGTCCTGCCGTACGATAAATCCTGCAATGTCTTGTTGTCATTTACAATTTCTGCAAATTTAGAAACATTGCCCCATGTCATGGCTATATCTATGGTTTCGGATATTTCTATAAGAATGACGCTGGCGTCCGGTATGATTTCAATCCCATTGCGCAAATAGCGTCCTTTGTGGTTGATACGAGCATATTGTGCTGAATGGGATGGGAGATGCGCATAATTAATCACATGACAGTTGTTGACTGTCAAAGGTAGCTTGATGGAGTATGTGTTGTTGCTTGTGATCTTGCTTACATCGCTAAAAATATTACTTCTAAAATTCAATGTGATATTGGTACTTTCATTAATATCCATTGCTTTGTTATCTATGAATAGTAGTTGTTCTGTCATAAGCTCTGCACGTTAGTTTCAGGTAATATAATGTTCGCTTCAAAGTCTTGCAGTGATACCCGCTGTTTGACGAAATTTCCCACAGACACATTTACGGCCATCCATCTGGCGTTACCGTTATCATCATAGCCCATGAACATATCAACAACAGGAGATGTGGCCATTTGGTAAAGGAAGTCATAAGTTATGCTGTCTATTAATGGAGCGCATACGGGAAGTGTCGTTTCTTCCATTTTCCTTTGCTTTCGTCCGCTACCTCCATGGTATCCGTTCTTGTAACTGTAATCCTGCATATTGTTTCTGATGAACTCTCCGTCATTGGATACCTGCGAAGTCTCGTCTCCTTGCATGAATAGCCAGTAACACCACATTCCATGGCGGTTGATCCATCTCAAGTATATTCCACAGTCTGAATTGTCAACCTTACAAGTGATCTTTGTGGCCATATTGAGCAGCCCTCGGAAGGTGAAATCAAAGGTGTGGTCAAAAACAGATGCTGCCGTATTACTTCCAGGTAGATAAAATTCCACCTTGTCTGAAGCATCTATTCCAGCAAGAATGATATTCCATGCATTTTGTCCTGATAATGCGATAGGGGAGCTTTCGGAACCATCTATAGTTACTTTTACATTCCCTGATGTTGCAGAGTATAAGCCTACAGAGAATGGGTAGTTTTTGAACCATGTCAGCACTCGGCTTCCATTATACTGCTCTCCAACCTTACTGGCTCCCCACAATATGAATACGTTGAACTGGAAGCTGTTTTCAAGTGTTCCTGATTCGTTATACATATCAAGCTCTATGCTAAACAGACGTCCTAACTTACTATCTTCGGCGTGAGTTGACTTGTAATCGACTTCTCTGTATTCGTCAAAATAGCTCTGCGTATAGAATGATAGGTCAAAGAAGCAGGAACCACCGAACGTCGCTCTGTTCTCTCTGTCTGATGTGGCTGTGGTGGTGTCCGTTACCGTTGCAGTAACAGATTGATAGTTTCCGCCAAGGATATTTATTATCACAGGATTAAAGCAGAATCCTATTTGGTCAGGATATTCAATTGTTGTATTATCTATCGTATGTGTTCTCATTGTCGAAATTCAGATTTATATGTTCAACTTCTGTTTCATATATAGCCGATACCCTGCTAGCTATATTGTCCACGGTATTTTCTAGATCACGGGAATAGATTTCCTCATGTTTCCTGTTTCGGTATAGTTCCGTTCCTTCCTTGGCTATCTTTCTAGCGACAAGGTAGGCGAAGGAATCGGGCTTCTTTACTTGTATACCCTTATCTTCCACCCATTGGCGGATAATCTTGTAAAATCCTTTCGGAACTTTCCCTGGTCCACGTCCGGTTTCTAGTACCGCGAATGCCTGCCTGCCCCACAAAACGCCTCCGTCCTCCGACATTTCTACTTTCAGACTGCCCTTTGTCCTTCCACTGGCTACTTGTCCGGCTGCTTCATGGTTGGCTATAATTCGCTTGCGTAACGCTTCCAGCTCTTCACCTATTATCCTTAGGGTTCCGGCTTTAGTTTCTGCTGCCATATACAATCTCTTTTACGCTCTTGTTGCAAATAACAGTACCCATTATCTCTTCTAACTTAAGTTGGATAACTATTCCGGTTACATTAACATCCAGCTTGTCATAGAAAACAGAATAAGGGATATCTCCTGATATTTCTTTGAACATCCCACTCCTGTTCAATAGCAATATGAATTCCTTGGCTTTATTCTTGCATCCTTCTATCACTGCATCATTTTCTGTGCCATCAAAATCGAACTTGGTTTTATCCATGAATGCCATCATACAGTTGGGGCAGTCTCTTAACTGCTGTCTGCCTAGATTAAAAGTTCCGCTTACAGGAAGGAGATTAAGCACTGCCGGCAATTTAATCTTGTCCAGTCTTATATTGGCTGTTTGCCAGTTGTCAAAAAGGTAACTTACACCCTCCATGGAGTCTACTATCTTTTTAATTTTTTGCTCTACCGTCATTTCTTCTTACTTAATATGTTTCTTAATCTACGTTCGAATCTTACTCTTTTGGCGTCCATGTCAAGACATTTATATACTCTGACCCATGGCACGCTGTCTACTTCTGCATGATCAGTGATACCCATGCGCTGCGCATAGTAATCAATCATGCCGAAAGGTCCAAAATTTAGCAATTCGGATCCTGCTTGCTTCTCTTCGGGTGTGGGTGGTACATTAGTCGACGCGAATAGTTTATTTATTCGTTCAACTTCTTTGGCCACCCATTGTACGAATCCCAGTACATCGGTAGCTGGAAGTTGGGATATATAACGTTTACTCAGCCCCATCAGTACAGTACAGGGAACGAACAAGATATCGTGTTCTGTTTCGATGGATTGCAGTTGCATCAGTTCTCCCATATTTATGTCGTTTAGGGTATCTGGTGTCTTATACTGCCCTAGTTGATAAGGTTTTTTCAGTTCATCCAACTTGGTTCTAATGACCTCGGGTTCGGTGGCAATGCTGCTTATTGTCAAAAATTCTTTTACTGTCATATCTTTCCTATTTTTGCTTTTGGTCGTTTGGGTGTTGGTTTGATGCGGAATATCATTGCCATTATCAGCATATCAAGGTAATCTGTGGAATGACCTAATATTTCTTTCATTTTTTCTTTGCTGATTATTCCTTTCTTCCGTGTGTCTGCATCAATATGTGCTTGTTTGAGAACTGACAATTCTTCAATGATCCGTTCTCGCTGTGCTTCCGTGCATACGATACGAAGCAATCGATTGTTAATCATCTCAGCCAGTTTGAAGGCACACTCTGATTTCAAATTGTCAAATTCAGGATTAATAGGTCGTGCTCCTCCATGAAACTCCTTGATACCGTTCAGATAGCTTTCAAGATAGTTCCCCAATCCGTCAGAGTCCGCAATCATCTTACTACGAGGAATTGAGCATTCTATCATCATCCGCTTCAGGTCTGTTTCAATGGATTTTCCAGTACTGTATTCCTGATCCAGTTTGATAAAACACACATTCCCTTTCCAATGACCGGCGATAAATCTGTCTCGTCCCTTCATTGCAAGGTCTGCAGAACCGGTAGATTCACCTGCAGGAGCAATGAACTCATTCGTGAACAAGTCACAGATAGCGTCGTAGTTACACAGGGCAGTCGGGTCATTATCATACTCCCAATTGCCGAAATATAGGCGTTCCTTTGTTACCCGGTCTTTTGTGTTTCGAAGACTTTCGATGTAGTCTTCTGTTGCCCAAGGATTATCCTGCACCAAAGCTTGGATAAATGCATAAGGAGCTTGTAATTTGTCTTCTTTCCAGGGCTTGTAGAATTCACGGTATAGCCAGTTTTTCTTCGGGTTGCAGGTGATAAGTATCTTTCCGGGTACATGGTATACATCGTTCATGTGGCGGCCGATACGGGTTTTCAAGACTTCGAAGGCAAGGTAGTGCACTTCACCAGCTTCCTCTATCCATCCTCCTGTATATTCCTTAGACCCCAATCGTTCATACATCGAATCTTTCACCGGATAATACGTCAAGTCAATATAAACGATTTCACTTCCGTTGTCGAAGGCTATCCCTTCATTTGTTGTCTTGTATGCCGTGAAGCTGTGAGAAGATGCTACCTTATTGAAGGTCACGGTAACGGACTCACGGCTATCCTTCAAATTATTTCGGCCAACAAACCAGCGAGTACCGGGAAGATAGTAGGCACATTGCATCAGCCATTCACAGCCTAGCCATGATTTACCACCACCTCCGGCACCACCATACAATAAAAATTTCGTTTTGCTGTCACGAAGAAAATTGTATGCCAATCGCTGTTTTAAGTTAACCTTTTGCTCCATATCACTTCAATTTGTCAGCTTCGGGAGTATAGGGAAGAAAGTCAAATCCGTTGAAGGGTTTGCCTTGTGTTGTATGATCCACTTCCTGTTTGTCGGACAACCCTAGCTTTCGGGCTATAATGTTTGCATTGAAAGCGCCAACACAGGCTCCTTCAAATTGTTGAGTCTCGATGGTTTCTTCCACCCGCGCGATGACGTGCAAAAAATCTTCATCATTTTTTTTCATGCATTCACTTCTGAAGCTACTCCACCAACGTGATGAAGTACCTAGATAGATACATAATCCGGTGAGAGAGTAGGGGCGCTGTGTAGGTGAAACTTCTTGTTGTGTTTGCTGTTCATTAACAGTTTCTGTTCTTTTACCTTTTTTGCGTCTAACAGGCATGGTACGTTGTATAGCCTTTCTTGTTGTCCATGGGTTTTCATCACACCATTGGAAATATTCGCACGCCGCCTCCCATAACGCTTCAGGCGTGGCGAAGAGTTTATCCCTGCCATGCTTGCTGCGTAACATCCAAAACTGATTTCCTTTAGGTGCTGCCATTGTTTATAGTGTTTTAAAGATTGGTATAATTTCTTTGTCCAGATCCCATTTGCGATTATTGGGAAGAGGAAGTGTGAATTCATATTGCAACGCTTTCAGATAATCACTCTTACTTGCGCTCCTTCCGTTGGTTGATGCTACTTGAAATGACGAACCTCTTAACTCTTTTTCTGGGCTTATCTTCATTCCTTTATCGAATATGTTAAAATCCTTTCCGATGTAAGCTGTGTTTAATCTGACGATGTCAGCTGTGGAATGATAATGCTGGAAGTACCATTCACCAAAACGGAAGTTGGCTGTGAAGTTCTTTGCGTCAAGAAATACGGCTTTAGAACGATGGTCGTGTGTTTCCTTGCGTTCAGATGATTTCTGGGCGAACAGCAGCGGAATGCCAGACCAGAATATCATTCCTCCGGGCTTGCATAATGCTGATAACGAAAGTAAGACATTATTTTCATCCTCTTCTGAGTTTACAGAGTTCAACACGCTATCGCACACAACCACATCGTACAGCCCGTAGTCCGACAAGGTCTTGCATATGGAAGCACAGTCTTGCCTGATTTCCTTTTCATCAATGATGTCCGCTCCATCTTTGCGGTGGAAGAATTCAATGGCGTCAATGAGATAGCCTTTTTTCTTCAGTATGGTTGCGTAATCCTTTTGTCCGGCACCGAAATCGAGTATGCGCATATCCTTGGTGATGTATGGTATAACCTGCGTTTCATACAACGTTGAATGGCTACGCTTGCTTGGAACCCCGTTCTTTTGCCGTAGCCGTGCCTTTTGGGCAAAAGACTGTATATAGGTCTTTCGTTCCAGATGGGAATACTCGAACACTCCATATTCCTTAGAGAAGTATTTGAGCGCGATTTCTTCTTTCCCTTCTGGAAGGACATATACAAGTAGGTCCATACCTAATAGTTTTACCGTTTTGGCATATACTGTTGAGATGATCACTTTCCCGGTATGGTCACATACGGCATTTGCAAACTGGCCGTAACGGAGAATCATTTTCGTAAGGTCAACAACACGTGAGTTGTTTCCTCCTTTGGAAAGAATGGAGATATCTTTGTTGGATACAGTATAAAATCCTTCTGTTCCTTTAGGAAGACTTACATTGATTTCTGGTTGGATTTCCGACAACTCACATTCCGCATAGTTGTGAAGTTGGTTGAACCTTACTTCATCGGTGGAGTTTACACCATCAAGAATAAAGGCTGGAACATGGGTATACCCAAGCAGCTTCATTGTCTTTGTACGTTGGTGTCCTGCCATGATACGTTTATCCGATTGACGTATGATGATCGGTTTGATAATGCCTAATTCCTTGATGGATTTTTTTAAATCTTCTTGTGCTTCATTAGTGAGCAGGCGTGGGTTATATTCTGCCGGGTTCAATATTGATATGTCTATGTATTCCATCATAAGCTAAGTAGATTATTAACAAAACCAACCATTACACCGTTCTCATCCAAATATTCAGAAGCCCGTGCTTTCAGTGCTTCCAGTTCGCTTTCACTGACTGGAATCTTATACCCCTCAAATACCAAATATTTGATATGAGCTCCGGCTTCATAGTTTGCGTTCTTGAGTACATTATGACTGTCTTCTATATCTTCTGAAAAATCTGTCGGATCAGGAAAGCTGATGCCTTCCATACCCCAATTAAGCAACTCGTTACAATCCCAGTCAAACAACTTGGTTATGTCCCATTGTCCGTTGTTAACGTTATCACGTATGATTAGCTCACGTTCCCTTTCCTCGGTCAGGTTGGGAATAAGAACGGTCGGTACTTGTTGCATACCTAGCGATATACAGGCATCATACCTTTGGTTTCCGGCTATAATGATCAATTCGCCAGTACGGTCTGACAGGATGATCGGTCGGGCTTCGAAATAATCCGGATTGTTTCGGATTGACTCTTTAAGTTTGTCTAGCTGTTCATCCGAAATAGTTCTTGGATTGTTTTCCAGTTTCTTCAGTTCCTCTAGTTTTCTGTAAATAATTTCCATAATTGCTTTTTTTGCGTTACAGAAACGAAGGTACTTAATAAGGGAGCTAAGGGGAAAAATGAGGAAAACAAAGTACTGACACGGCTTGTCAATACTTTGTTATGTGTGTTATAATTCCTTTGTTGATATCAATGCCGAATTGCTGGTAAGATAAAGAATTACAGGAAAGTATTTCACTGGTAACCTGTAAAGTCTTGCATTCTTCTTTGATGAACGTTAATATGAAAAGTGGGAAAGATAGATAATGCTTTTTGCAGATTTTTGGAACGGAGTAGAAACGTGACTTTACTTGTTTTCGTTTTCATTTCCATTGTAGCTATCCTCTGATAATCACATATCTTCCGGCGGCTATTTCACTTCTATACTCGACAGAATAGCCCTTGTTTATAAATGCTCTTATGACATTATCGTGCGCCAACTCCGAAATTTGGTGTCTGTCCTTAGCGTCACTTCCAGTATTTTTTGCCCAACAATGAGGCCAGTTATTTCCCCATCCTACGCCATAATGAAAGTAAACACATTCACCTTTCTCTTTGATTTCCGAGAGGATGAAAGATACAAGTGCGTCTTCCTCGGATTTTCTTCTATTTGATTTTGGTATTTCTATTGTCAACATACTGATTTATTTTTAGCGTCCAACCATTTATCCCGTCTTTCTCTACACGCCTCTAAGGTAGGCGCACAACAAGCAAAGAGTTCACCACTTTCAGTACGGTAATCGTACTGGTACATTCTCACTCTCTTTCTGCCTAACTTTGTTGTGTAGGTAGTGTAATTCTCTTTACCGGGTTGGCATACGCTGCAACCTCTTTCGTCGTTAATTGAGTTCATAAGCTATTTATTTTCATTATTTTCTACTTCATTCAGTTTTCTGCCACACATCGGGCAAAAGTTAATCGCTATTTCATCATAAAAAGAAGAATCGGTTGAATATGCGTTGTAATCGACATTAAGCGTTGTTCCAGTGATTGTTAGACTGCAAGTATTACCAAAATCTACAGGTTCAACGATTTCTTTATATCCATACTTTAAACGTCCTTTTCTTGAACGACCTAAGCATCCCCATTCTGTTACCGATTCACCTTTACAGAATTTACAACCGTTACTGTCTGTTATTGGATGTTCTTCTGCCCAAGTAATGCCAGAGCCAAACATATTTATCATATCAGTTCTATCGAACCCCTCTAAGCCGTTCAAATCATCTATGATAGAATTAGCTGCCAATTCTATTTCTTTACCTCTATCCATAATCATTCAATTCTATAAGTTCTCTAACATACATTGTCCGCATTGATGAAAAAAATCATTTTCTCTCAACTTTGAAGCAATTTCATAAGCTATATCATACGCCAGCTCATCTAAATCCTCGCCCAAGTAATATGTCTCGTCTTGCAGGGAGGCGAAATCTTCGTCCTGTTCAATTTGTTTTTTGAAGTAATCAAATCCCACTTTTTCATCTTCAAAGAAATCAGCCCATATCCAACTATCTTTGCTAATGTCATCAAATTGACGTTTGAGAGATTGGTATGCTAATTTTAAAAGTTCTTCGTTCATAATCAATCTATATTTAATGTTTCACATTCAACCGTTCTTCACTCGTATAAGCCACTACAAGCCCAGTTTCATCATGCTGTATGGTGATGTACTTTTCACCCCTCTCTATAGTAGAGAAGTCATAAGGCGTTACCATCTTATCCAATACTTTACCCAGTTGCTTCATTAGTGGGGCTTCAGGACTGATAACTAAAACTAAATCTGCTTTCATAATCGTGCATATTGTGGTAGCTCGAAAGCTACCGGATTAGAACTCAACCAATATCAATCTTTCTAAAGAACCTGATGCTTTCACCCACATATGATTATGTCCGAAACCATAATCGAAAAACAGTTTAAAATAAGGGTGTCTTACTATTAAAGAGCTCATACAGCCTCTTAACTCGTCTTCTGACATACAAGAAGTTATTTCATTGATTATTTGAACGAAAAGGTGTAAAACTTCTGGTTCATTATTCAATAACGGTTTTTCTATAACTGCTTTTAAAAATATATTTTCTTTCATATTCTTCTATATTGCGCAGGGCTTTCGCCCTGCTGGTTAAACTTATAATATTGTAATCTCTTTATTGCCTACTTCTGTATCTACATTCAGAACCTCGTACTTTTGAGCCTTGTAGTTATAAACGACTTCACAGGTATTGAAGCCTCTGCCATCTTCTCTTTGGTCATAAACAGTATCTATATGCTGATACATTTTATTGCCTAACATGAAGTTTACCTTACCTGACGTGCAGAAGTAAAATGCTACTGCATATTTCAATGTCTTCTCTTCATCAATCTTCTTTGTTGCCATATCTTATATATTTTAATTGTTATTCAAACTATGTTTTTATTATCATGATGCAAATATCAAATTTTATTTTGAATAAAACAAATTTTGATAGAAAATTTTTCAAATTATTTTTTGATACTATTCTTTATATATTCTATGTATAATTTGAAAACTATTCCTATCTTTGCATCAAATTATAATTTGAATATCATGCTAAGAGTACAAGAAATCTGCAAACAGCAGGGCATTACCATGCAAGACCTTGCTAAAAGAATGGGAGTGACATATCAGGCCTTGTATGCCGCAGTGTCCGGCAACCCTACCATTGGGAAGTTAGGAGAAATTGCAAAGGCATTAGGTGTAGGAATAACTGACTTGCTGAATGAAGATAAGGAAGAAAACACTGTTGTTTGTCCTCATTGTGGAAAAAAAATTAAATTAGAGAAAGGAGAATAATATGGACTATTTAATAATTGGAATACTGTTCTTCATAGGGAACATTGTTTGGAGTGTTATCTTATTGTGTTTTCAGTCTTACGCCAAAAAGAAAGGAGAAGATTTGGCAACAAAAGAAGATATTGCAGGGATTACTAAAGAAATCGAGTCTGTAAAAGATAGCTATAATAAATCATTGGAAGAACACAAAATTGAACTTCAAAAAGAATTTGAATCATATAAGTATATCAATGAATTGTGTAACAGCATAGATAAGGAATTATTAAGAAAGCTTGTTACTTGCAAAAGGGAAATGGAAAATGATTTTAGAATACATCGAGACAACGATGAGTATGGTTCTTGCGAATCATCAATCCAATCATTATATGATTACTTAAAAAATTATGATGTAAGATATAAGCACAATGAAAACGTAAAACTAATTTTTGAACATTATGAAATAATTGAAGGACTACATGAAAATTATGAGGAAGGATGTGGTCCGTTTGATACACCACAGTACATAAAGGAGCTTGGCAGAATCCATAGTTATGTTGATAGACTAATAGCTATTTTCTTACCAAAATTTTCAATAAAGCCGGATCACTAAACTCCGGCTCATTAATTGATTAGCCCTTTGAATCTTAACCGATTTACGATTTCGGTGTAAAGATACTCTATATCCCCGCTGAAATCCCCATAATTCTGATACAGAAACACGACATCTGCATGGTTGTCGGAAATAGTACTAAGTGCTACTCTTGGACCGGAACTTTTATAAAATGACGTACTATCATTTGATTATCTTTAGCTTGTTATACCAGTGTGAAGAGAAAGGGAACCACCCGATTAGGAATGATTCCCCGAAAATGGTTACTTTATATAGTTTGCTCATGGATTTTTCTTTTTAAGTATTTCAACACATTTTTTTATCCCATCATCGAAACCATGCTTATACCCTTTAGCGTATTCTCCAATGTTATATACCGCCATTGCCAACACAAACAGGATGATACCTACAGGCTTATACCAACCGGGAAGTGATATAGAAAACGGCTTAAATGTAATTGTGAGATCTCCAACCCATAATAGGGCGATAATAAATATAATTGTAAATAATATTGTTTTCATAATCATATAAGTTTTAATGCTTCCTGTAATCCAGATTCAAGTGCTTCCTCGTAGGTATTATAACGGATAATAGGTCTGTCAGACAATCCTACTAAATCATGGTTAGGAATTGTTAGTATATCATATATCCAATAATTTCCATACATATAGGATATTTCGATATGCAGGTTCTTAGTTTCACGAAGCCACTTTTGGGCAACATACAACACTGGACACAAAAATTCAACTGGTTCGTTATCTATTTCCGTACAACATGACATACTTTGCGGAATGTCGTATCTTCTAATAATATTATCGCAACTTATTGTGTGTTCACACTTCCAATTAAACCCTTTCTCTTTCAGCATCTTTGCTGTTTCCAATGTTACAAGTTCTTCGGTCATGGTTATTCTCCTTTCTTCTTTATTCCACTTATTTTTTTGCATTTTATTATTAGAATGTTAGTTTTTATTAGTAAGTTTGCAAAAACTCGTAATTATGGATATTGTATCTTTATTTTTATCTATCATCGCTGTATCGGTTACTGTCTATAATTGCTATAGACAATATTTTAAGAAAACGGAAGGGATTGCTTTAACTATATCTGGTGCTCTAATTGAAAATAACGAATTAAAAGTTTGTCTTCTTTATACAAACATAGGAAATCAAACTGCTACTATCACCAATGCATCTATTTTATTAGATACAAATAGTCTGGGACATTATAGTAAGGAAAACCATGCATCCATTTGTGATGGGATAACTCCATTTACCCTTTTTGAAAAAGGGCAAAAAAGCATAACGATATCTTATCGATTACCAGATTTTAAAGACTTAGATATCAATAGTATATCCATTAGGATTCTATCTGCTTATACTAACAGGGAAGGGATATTATTTAAAGATAATCATTCTGTGGGGCACTTGAGTACTAACGACACAAAAAAATGTTTTGTATGTGTTTCAACAGATACTCATAGGTTGTCTCAGAATAGAATCATTATGTCCATGCAATAATTACTATTTTCTAATCTGTTTAAATTCTGGTAAAACACCGAGATATAAGTACTGATTATCATCGGTTCTGTACACTGTGATGTAATATAATACATCGCCTTCATTTTTAATGGCATCGCATCTTTGCATAAGGTCTCTTGAGCAATATGCAGGAGGTATGATATCCGCTATGTAGTTGTATAACCTTTCGTCAATATAATCACCTGGGCACAAAAAACATCCAAATCTTTATCCTGTTTAGCCCATTGTTTAAAAGTCTTTTTCATTTCTGTTCCTGTTTTGAGGGTTATTCACTATCGTATTCTGATATGATTTCCAAAATATCGCTTTGTATTTTTTCATCAGTTAGCATGTGCTCAACTAATTCTTTTAGATGCGATGGTCTGGCTATAATACACTTCGCTATGTCATTGTTATCGGTAGCCATTATTATAATTCCACCTTCATGAGTCTTAGGTAGGCGTACTGCCATTTCTTTAGCAAATGCCTCTACGTCTTGAATAAATTGACTTTTCATATTAGTTCCTTTCTATATCGTATTACGTTAATTGATTTAAAATTTCTCTTCGAATAATTTCCCTTGCGCTAAATCTGAATAACCCTTTCTTTTGCTCATGAAAATCCGCAATAGGTATTTCGTTTATATAGTAATAGAAAGCTTCGTAACCGTCTGCAAAGTTGCGAGCAAGAAACCCATTAGGGTGAGTGTTCATATATCTTTCAACGGCTATTATCATTCTTTGAGCATAACCGGGAAACATCTTAAACTCTAATTGCATCTGCTTGTAATTGCAGAGAGGACAGCCGACACAACCGTGACGGCTCAAATTATATGGAGCGTCATAATACTTTGAATATGGTAATCCGTATTTTCGAATATAGCTCCAAACATCTTCTTCTGTCCATGTGAGGATAGGAAGAATATGCTTTGCGCCTTTCATCCATTTTCTTGTATCACACTGCTCCGGCTCATAATCTTTTCGATTTCTACTTTCGGCAGCTCTCATTCCTTCAATACTACGTTTGCCGATACCATATCTTTCTTTCAGTCTTTCACAACAGAATCGTCGGAGCCGTGAAGGAAGTCCTTTTTCTTCAACTAACTGAAAGAATGACTTTTCAGGGTGTATTATCCTCACTTGCGGATAGTGTCTCTTTATAAAGCTAATCGTGCCCGGTGGATCTACTGTGGTGTTAGCGTAGATCGCATTATACTTAATGCCTGCACGTTCAGCTAGGTCAAGTATAACTACACTATCCTTACCTCCTGAGAATCCGAGTGATAGCAGATCGTCACGTTCCATACTGCGAAGGAAGTCTATTGCTTGCTGCTCTTTCTTGTTCATTTCTATCTCGATTTGAATTTCTTGTTTATTTCTTTTTCAGCAGCTCTGGCCCCTTTCTTGAAACCCTCTACAAAGCTGTCAAAACAGGCTCTATGGATTTCTAAAGTGCATCTTTGCATAAGTGGGCAAATCGAGCATTTTTGGCTAAGCCCTGCGGACTTCTTGGCTATTTTCGTTACGTTTTTCATTGGATTTTTAAATTAATTATTACGATTTCTTTCCGCTGCGACTTCACTCATACACATCTTGCACCAGGAGGTGAGACATCGGTATTCCTTATCCCCACATCTGACAGTCCTGTTATAAAACCGGTGGAGCGGAAGGGAACGTCCGCAATGCGGACAAACCTTTCTTCCGGCTTCCGTACCGGCAACCGTCTTGGCTTTACGGTGTACAAGCGTACATCCCCTGCATTCATCCAGTCTGCCTTTGTACTTCCGGCATTTGTGCAGGGAGATGCGCCCGCATGGAGCGAATTTCTCGCAGTCGAATCTAGGTTCTGTATGATAGATGTTCATACGGCACTGTCCATCAAATCAAACAATGTGGGTGCGCTAACTTCCATCTCCGCCTCATACAGATATGAAAGACTGTCTTTCCAATAGTCATAATTTAGTTCAGTAGATAATCCCTTACGTTTCAGTCTGATGGCACAATAAGGTACTGTGCCGATACCTCCGAAGGGGTCAAACACCAACTCACCCTTGTTTGAATACCGTTCAATCAGTCTTTCAACGATATCGAGCTGTAAAGGGCAGATGTGGTTCTGCCGTTTCTTCTGTGACTGCTTGGTATTGAGCGTGCGCATACGGGTGACATCATCCCATATCCAATCTTTCTTGCTTACAGGGTCAACGGCCATAAATGTTTTAGGCAGCTTTCCGTATATTTCCAATTCTTCAGCGAATGATACATGTTCCTCGTAGTTATATATATGTTCACGTTCGTAGTTCCTGAACAGATGGCGTATCTTATCTATTCCGGCTCCTTTCATGTCCTCATAGCTCAATAGAGAGTTACCAGAAGATTTCCAACTTGCATGGGCATCTATCTGCCAACGGGCAAGCGAGTATTCACTCTTATTCTTTGTCACCGGCAAATCAGCATAGGCTCGTGAGGTATCAGAAGGCAACTTTCGGAAGAGAAGAACATATTCCGGGCAACCGATACCCATCTTTGAACCGTCCTTGCACATCTCTGTATATCCAAGCCGATAAGTCTGGTTGTTCTCCCTTACTACATCCGTATCCACTGTAATACGCCCCATGTAGCGGAATCCGTGCTTCAGATAATGGAACACTGTCATTTCGCTGAACGGGTCGATGGTGGGCATACCGTCACCCGTAGCGTTGCCGAACAGTACACGGTCCTTTACATGGATGCAGGCCAACCGGCCGGGCTTTAAAATACGCATAAGCTCCGGGGTGAGATAGTCCATCTGCTCAAAGAACTTGCCGTTGTTTTCATTATGCCCGAAATCATTATAGGTAGGCGTATATTCGTAGTGGTTGGAGAACGGGATACTGGTTACAATCAGGTCTACCGAATTATCTTCCATCTTCTGACATTCAAGTACATTGTCATTATTGATAGCTTTCCACAGTTTGCCGGACTTCTCTTCCCGACTGGCGAACATCCAGCGCATCATCTTTTCCTCTGCCTGTAAACCGAACAAACCGTTCTCACGAACTATATCGGTCATTTTGGCTACCATCTGGCGGTGTTGCGCCCACTTCTGCATGAAGCTCTTGTATATCTCTCCCTCACTTTCCGCATAGACCAGATAGAGGTCAACCGGATGCTGCTGCATAAACCGGTAGATACGGGCTATTGCCTGAAACTTGTCATTGAAACGGTAGTCAATAAACATGATTGCCTTGTGGCAGTGGTACTGGAAGTTCAAACCCTCACCAAGCATTTCAGGTTTGGCGGCCAGATATTTCAGACGGCCGTCTTTGAAATCCGCTATCACTCTGTCGGCTTCCTCATCATCTTGCGAGCCATACACAGCCTTACATCCGGGAATTGCCTTGCAGAGTGCCTCACGTTCAGCCTCCAAGTCATGCCATAAAAGGAAATGGTCGTCTTTGTTTTCCGGGCGATTGATAATCTCTACCACACGGGCAATCTTTTCCTGCATGTTGTCCCGACGTTCCTTAGCTGCATCAGCAAGGCCTAGAGCAGCCTCACGGAACATTTTCACCTGTCCGTCACGGTCGGCTCCGGCAGTGGAATTATCCACACTCACGACTTCTTCATGTACCCGTAACTCTGGTAACTCATATCCTGTATCGGGATAACCTAAATCAGACGGTTGGGTGAGGAACAACGCCCATGTACTTACCCATAACCAGAATTCCTTCTCCTTGTGGGGATAGAGGGTAAGATTGTTCGCCTTCGTGCTGTCACGCTGGAAGAACCTTGTAAGTGCCTGCCCGGTATCCATCACTCCAAGGTAGCCGGCATAGTGTATCAGCTCCTTGTATCTGTTGGGTGATGGCGTGGCTGTTGCGACAAACCTGTACGAAACTTCTGCAAACAGAGGAAGAAACTCCTGATAGGTCTTGGTCCCGAATCCACGTAACACGCTCGCTTCATCCAATGAGGTAACGGTAAAGTAGGAAGGTTCTATTCTTACTCCGTCCTCGCCGTCACGGACACGTTCATAGTTTGTCACCATGATATCGGTCGGACATTGCTTCACCTCCTGCATAGTACGTACATAGGTCACTTTCATGCCCAGATGCTTTTCGGCCTGTGTCAGGAACTCCACTACTACACGCTTGGGGCAAACTATCAACCCTTTGCCTCCTGTGCGGTTCAGGATTACCCGCAGTATCTCCAACTGGGTTACGGTTTTCTGCATACCAAAGCTGGAGAATATCGCACGGCATCCACCGGATATTGCCCAACGAACTGTATCCTTGACATGGGGATATAACGACGGGGTAAGTTCATCAGCCTTAACTTCAAATCCTGTCTGATGGCTGATGGCCATCTTGTCTTTCAAAAATTCTATATAATCTTTCATTATGCTATTCTTTTTTTGATTAAACTCATGTTCTTTTCCACAAGCCTTATAATGCGGTCATGATACTCTGATGTTCCGTTGCATACGGCTCTTGACTGTACTATCTGAAAAGATTTAAGATTCACTTCGATGGTTTCCACATGTTTTTCTCCGGCTATGGCTGTCATGATCAGGCATTCACTGCGTCTGTAATACCTGTTGGCGTATACACAATGGTGCATGGCTTTGCCCTCCTTGTAGAACTGGGTTACGCTTTCAAGCGGACGGATGATTATGCCGTCGCCTTTGATTTCCATGCCGAAGAATCTTTCCATCCGGTTGTAGAATGATGCTATATCCTCCTTGAGCTGCTTTTCTTTTTGGATAGCCTTTATTCTGTCCCTTTCCCTTCTTTGCCTTGCCTCAATTTCATTTTTCTTTCTTAGTAATCTGTCGTGCTCGGCTTTTAAATTTTTGGGACATACGTATTTGGCGTTATGCAGATCCTTGTGGAAATAGGACAGCAGGCTTATATAGTCATTCCACATGCTTGCATCTCTGATTATATAACGGTTGCGGTTGCAGATGTTGAAGGACGGTTTATATCGGAGCTGGTAATAGCCCGTTTTGTACATGTGCTTTAACATATCCGTCTGTCCGGTCTTGATACATAATTCCGCATCATTGCCACCTTTCAGAAGGTCTCGTACAAGTTTTGAGGGGGGTACATCGGGGAAACGTTTCCCGATTCCCCGCTTTCTCAATTCCGGGATCAGTTTCTTTCTTGGATATATCCATCCCCATATCGCATATAGGTCTCCACGATAATTCCAGCTGTAACTGCCGTATTCACCCTTTATGCTCAGTGGTTCCGAATATATCCATCCGCTGCTTCCCATATTCATCGGTTTTGCCATGATGGTGCGTTTCCCCTCGACGGTGATCCATTCCTGAACCACTTCAAAGAAAGTATAGTGAATATAATCCTGTCTGCTGTTCAAATCAAAATTCCTTTTTCTGACGTACTTGCAGCATAGTATATGTCTTATGATCTGGAACTCTCCGGCGGTCTGTAAGATGGACATGTACTTTTTTTCCTCGACTTTTCGTTTCCGGCTGACCTTTACGTCCAGTTTGTGGTGGCAGTACGGGCATTCGGTTGTATCACCGAGCAGGGTGGCTCCCAGCTCGCTATTGCTTGTGTCTATCCATGTTCCGCCGCACTCGGAACACCATAGCTCATCCTTGCACCTATATGCTTCGTGGGTGAATATATGTTCTTTCGCCCATTCTTTTTGTACTTCGGTAACGGCGGACAGTTTGCTGCTCAGTCCGGTTACACGTTTCTCAAGTTTCGTTCTCGGTTTCATGATTAGAACAAGCTCATTTGTTGTACATTATCATCCGCTTTCTTTCGGACGTTTTTCTTCCTGAGTGTCTGGTATTGTTCTTCCGCTAGCCGTGCGATTGCTCTGTCACGTGCCGCTTTCTTATCTTCCTCGGTGAGTTCCACAGGTTTGGCGGGGGATGATACGGACGCTTTCTCTCCGGCAGGCAGCCGGTTTATTTTGATATCGTCCTCATCATAGTAGTGCACTGCCATCCCGTAGACCTCCTCGTCTGAAATCGCTATGGCGTTACCACGCTTCCTGGCTTCACCCATGATATAACTACAGCATTCATCAATACTTTTCTTCTCATTCGCATATTTGGGGGCGAACAGTGAATCTTCTTCCGCCCGTTTGTCCAGATAGGCTTTGATTGCCTGTTTGAAACTTTCATTACTTGCCATGGTTACTTAATTTTGAAGTGGTTGATAATATTTATTTGTGATTGATTCTGATGTTATACTCGCATAAGAATTTTCCTATATCGTCGCTTGCTATATTGGGAGGTGGTGCATTATCTCCGTATATAGCCCGTATTGCATCCTCATTTCCCCCGTATGCCTTCCAATAGGTGTAGGCAGTATGGTTATTGGGAACGTTAGGAAAAAGTTCTGTGAAGGCGCTGAAATCGTTTTTAGCCTTTTTTTTGAGCTCCTGAATGTTTTTTACTCCCTCAATCATGGCGCACGCTGCATCTTCTATCCGGGTGAAACCTTTTTGGGATTGTTTCATGGCGGTTTCATTGGACAGTTTGACGTGCTCGTCTCTTCTATCCCTGCAAAAGTCCGATAGGGCTACCATAATGGACTGGTTGTTTATCCTGTTTCCCCAGACGAACTGTCCACGGCTTCCGTTTTTAAGTTGTGTGAAGAATATGCAAAGCTCGGCCAGATTGAGAAAATAATAGCTGGCCAATATGCTTAGCGCCGTTTCGGCAAGTTGTTGAGGTGCGATATCAATGCCTGCGTATCGGAGGATTGATTGCAGGTGCTCTGTGATAATCCTGACTGATGTGGCGTTGCCGAAGACAACATTGATGTCCGCAAGGGTGGGAATACCCTCAATCCTGATTGCTTGTGCTAATGTCAGGTTACAATTCAGCTGGGCTTGCGTGCCGGACCAGTTGTCAACCAATTGGGAGGCTGTTGATCCATTTCTCAAGGTCTGCTGGAGCGGTGTCAGTGTCTCCGGCTTTTTCCTGGATTGGGGTATCTGTCCTGGGGACATTATCACAGTGATCTGTTTTTGAAGTCTTGTTTCCATTTTGAAGTCTTTTTTCGATTATCCAAAGGTTGGCCCGGCTGTCCCATCGTTCAATTTTAGCCCCGTTGGTGTTTTTCCAGCTTAGCGCATCGAAGTGGTAGAAGAATATCTCCGCCTGCTGTTCCCAGTCCGGGAGCTTGTCACGGAAGTAATCTTTCACCTGTTCCAGGGTAGGGGCTATAAATTCGGTTTTTGGTTTTGAAGGCTTCTTTTTAGGTTTTTCCTGCTCGGGCTTAAATAACTCGCTAGAGTTATTATTATCTTTACTCTTAAGTCTTATATTAATGTTAGCCTTTTTACTTAAAGGTTTACTTAAGTCATTACTTAAGAGTTTACTTAAGGGTTTACTTAAATCATTTAAGTAATAAACGGGCGATTTCGCATTTTTCTTACCTGACTCAAACTGTAGTAAACCTTTTTGCTGTAATCTGTTCCTGACTTCAATTACGGTTGGTTCTGATATACCGGTTGCGAGGACGATTCGTCTGTTGGGACACTCAAACGGATTCTCCCAACCCCGACTATTGCACTCGTTCAAAAGGAAGAAGTACAAATAAACTTCGTTCGAGGAAAATGCTACACTCTGATGTGTCTTCCAAAATTGGTTTACGTAATCTATATAAGTCATTGTAGGTAAGAATTTACTTCGTTTATGAACTCCTGTAGTGAATGGCAGATAACATACTTGTTTTGGTATCTCTCTGCTTCTGTCTGCCACGTTCGTTGGTGCTCGCTCTGTGTACCCTTCGGTGTCTTCATCTCTATACAGAGGGAAGCCCATCCCTTTTTGGGTATGAGCAAAATCAAGTCTGCTACACCTCTCACTGCTCCTTCATACTTCATCCGTGCTCCTGTCTTGGCATCACGTTTGCCACCGTTGGGCACTGCAAAAAGCATACGAGCCAGTTTGGGATATTGTAACCGGAACCATACCAAACAATCATGTTGTATTTGGCTTTCTGATAATGGTGTTGTCTGTTTCCTCATATTCTTCCGTTGAATAGGTTCATTGCCATATCTACCACATTCTCCTTAACCACATCATCCGTCCCTGTCACTCCGTTGGCTATTCCTTTTTTGGTCTGAATGACATCATACATATATTTGTCGATAGTATCCTTTCCAAGATAGTAGTAACAGTTTACGTTGTTCTTCTGTCCGTTCCGATGTGCTCGGTCTTCTGCCTGCTCACAATCGGAGAAAGTCCATGGGAACTCGATAAACGCCACACGGCTGGAAGCTGTCAATGTAAGACCTGTACCTCCTGATTTGTAGTTAAGGATGATCAGCTTGCAAGAAGGGTCGTTTTGGAAGCGGTCTACCGCTGTCTGTTTTTGAGTAGCATTGTCTTCGCCTGTAACGGTGACAGCTTCAGGGAATATCTTCTTTAATTCCTGTACTACTTCTTTCAGGTAAGCAAAGACTATCAGTTTCTCACCTCCGTCAATCACGTCATGGATGAATTCGGAAAAGACTTTGATTTTTCCCCTGGCTGATATGGCTTTCAATATTCCCATTTTCACCATTACCTCGCCTCTTAATGCCTTGGCCACCTTTTCATCGTCCGCATTCTTGTAAGTTCGGAGATACTGTATCAGGTCGGCTTCCGCTTTGTCGTATTCTTTGCGATTGGATATGTCCACCTCTATATATTGGCGTGACTTGTCCGGCAACTGAGTGAGTACCTTGGCCTTTTCGCGCCGGAAGAAGCAGGTCGATGATAACCTCCAGTTCAGTTCTTTCACATTGCTTGACTGTTTAGGTCCATCGCAGAACCTCTCTACGAAATACTTGTATCCTCCGAAATCCTCTAATCGTCCCATTATCTTGAGTTGTTGTATAAGGTCTGTATTGTTGTTCACTACTGGGGTTCCCGTCAGTTCCAAGATATATTCTTTGCCTTTACATATTCCTTCTACGAACTTGGATTGCTGGGTCTTGGTGGATTTGCACTTGTGTGATTCGTCAATGACTACGGATTTGAATAACGATATTCGCGGGTCAAACTCAATGGATTTCATGGTAAACCGTGCTTCCTCCTTTACTTTAAGTACAAAAAACTTTTTCAGTGATTCATAATTTGTTATGAATATGTTGCAGCATTTAGTCTCAAAGAAACGGTGCCAGCTGGCTTTATTGCGATCATCCAGAATCATGGCATTTTTTCCGGCAAATTTCTTAAATTCACGTTGCCAGTTTATTTTCAATGCGGCCGGACAAATGACAAGGCACGGATACGCTTTTGCTATCGTAACCGTGCCTATTGCCTGTAATGTCTTTCCCAGTCCCGGTTGGTCCCCGAATATGCACCGCTTGTGCTGTAGCGCATAAGCGATGCCTTCTTTCTGATATTCGTACGGTTCCAACAGCAATCCGTGTGGAACCGTAAGTTTTGGAAGGTCGGGAATAGTATAGTCATTATACTCTCTTGTTGTCACTTTGTGCTGTACCCGGCTGCATATCCTTGTCTGTACCGCCCAATCTGCCATCATCCTCACGTATTCCTTATCTTGTAGAGATACCTTCCAAGCTTTTTCGTCAGCGATATAGGCTGCCCGGATATTCTGTTTTACACTTGGAATCCGTTTGACTAGCTCCACTAATCTTGGATGATATGGGAAGGCTAGTTTGAAGCAGTTGGGGGTAGTAGTTACGCAAAATGGGGACGGCGGTATCATGATGCAAGTTGTTTGACTTTACGTGGTTTACGTGATTTAATTTTCTTTCCGTTCATTATTATGTCAACCCCTGCATCATTCATAGCCTGCTGGAATTCCGCAACCTCTTGATTGAAGTCTGTACCGGCTTCTGGAATGGCGTCCGGTTGTACGTCTGCGTTCGCCGTGTCTTCCTCAAACGGAAGTTCCTGTTGTACAATTCGCCATTTTTTGTTGAACAGATACTCTTTGACTTCGAACTCACAGGATTGGATTTCCTGCTCCAACTCGAAGGCATTGATATACGATTCATTCTCATTATTGAACATGGTGAACGGAGCGCATAGGTTCAGAACTTTTCCTGTTTTGAGAAAACGTTTGGCTATCAGAGTAACCCCTTCATTATCTCCATCTCCGCCAATGGAATATCCTGTAACGTCAAGCACCTGTCCTATGATATCAGGCACTTCATCTACTGATTCTATACCGTCCACTTCTTTCTGTTCTGTAAGCAAAGCGGCGTGGGGATTCAGCTTGCTGAACGCATTGATAAGGTCTGATGTTACCAGGTTCTTGCCTTCTACGGTGGTTGTACCATTCTCATCCTTGTAGGTGGCCACCAAGGTACTGTCCTTGGTGATTTTAGCTTTTATGATCTTCATTATCTTCTATATTTATATTCGTTGACAAATTCGTTATAATAACGGTCTTCCGGAAGGGGAAGTGTTATTCCCAGTTCCGTGGCTGCATCTGCTTTGACCTTATTCAAAAAGTCCGTCATTTGCAGTGTATTCAGTTTCGATGTGCTTCCGGCTATGACCGTTTCTTTTCCTTTGATAATGGTTGTCCTTCGTAGATATAGGTTGCAGTAATAATCGTGTACGTCCTGTTTGTCCGTTCCTGTTTCCTGTTCGATACAGGTAAACCAAAGCCACATCAGGGCGTTTTGACTTAATGTGCGCGGCTCTGTGTAACGTTCGATAATTAACCTGTAACGACCGTTACGGAGCTGCGAGCACATGAAATCAAAGGACTTGTTCAGTGTTACCACACCTTTTTCTTTTATAAGGATAGCTTCTTGTGCCATTATTCCAGTCCGAAAATCTTCTTGTCCGTGATAGATTCTCTATTAGCTTCCAAAAACTCTATGAAATGTTCTACGTGTGCCGTGAGCAGTTTCACTGTCTGTTCGTGATTGTAAGTATAATATTCCGGATATTGCGTACCACTGATAAGCGGTGTGCGGCTGGTACCGCCTTTCAGCGCATAAGCCGTAAACTCAAATGCCTTTATGTTTTCCATCTGACCGGAAGCAATTAGGCAATAAGGGTAGACATGGCGCTGCCACCCGTGGGCGTATTTGCCGAACTCGTATTTAGATGTGGATTTTATGTCATAAACAACATCCTTTCGGAGTTCGTCGATAAATCCGTATAACTCCACATTTCCGTACTGGGTAGGAAGAATGGCGGATACATAGACCTGACTTAATGAGCCTTTGAAATACTCTGCCTGTTCTATACACCATTGTCTGTCGAAAAGGAAATGCCGTGCAGGTGCGATATCCGTTGCTGGAAAAGCTACTTGTATGGTATTGGTTTCCTTATCGCCAATGATGGAGTAGGGGGAACGCTCTGTCGGCACGTGATTTTCGCAATGGACATAGCAGTCAATGATAGCATTGAAGGCTGTTCCCTTGTCGGCTGCTTCACTCTCAAACGGTACACGGTTGATAGCATCCAGAAGGTCTTGCTTCAGGCTCTCTTCGATTTCTTCCGGAGAGCGTTTATACTCTCCGGTTTCATTATCAATGTTCCAGAAGTTTTCCACTTCTTCATCAGCTCTCAGATACTTGTCGAATTTGTCAAGTAATGAGGGATAGATTCTATAACTAGGCTGCTTCATATATTTTTTTGACTTTGTCGAATTTCAATCCTAATTCCTTGCATCTTTTATTCAGTAGCATACCTGCTTGTAATTTGCTGTCGAAGATATGCTGCAGGCTCTCCAGTGATTGTTTCACTTCGTTGGCCGTGTCCGCATCCGCTACCATGGCTATCTGTCCCTTGATAACTTCCATAAGACCTTCATATTCGGAGGACAGTTCTGCCTGTTTTTCCTGATAGGTCTGATAAGTGTTTACAATCTTTGTCATAAAGTCGTTCGGTCCGGTGATTGTACCTTCTGCATTAATGATAACTGGTATCTTTATGCGTGCCGGAAGATTGCAGGTATTCTTACCGTAGAATTTCTCGCACGGATCAAAAGAGATGGTTCTGTCCTTACCTATGGCTTCCATATAACCTACAAGATCAAGTTCTTTAATCAGGTCACCGGCAGAAGAACCTCCGATTTCCGGGCGTATCTGTTTGTCTTCTCCGTTCTTTTCCTCGCGTTCATGGGCTACGAATATTACTGATTTACCCATTAGTGTGACTTGGTTTACGAAGTTGATGAACATATTTTTTCGTACTCCATATCCTTGCAGGGACAGTGTGCCATCCGCTTTCTTCATTTTGGGATTGTTTTTCATTATATATTTATCCATGAAGGATAACATTTTTCCTGCCGTATCAATAACGATGGTCTTGTATTCGGCAATTTCTCCGCTCGTAAGAACTTCATCCACCTCTTCCCATTTGGAAATTTGTACGGTGTCTACACGGTGGGCTGCATTCACACGGTGAACGCCACCGTCAAAGTCCAGGAGTAGTGGCTGGGGAGAGCTTAACGCCAGTGTGGTCTTTCCCATACCAGGTTGTCCGTAGATTAATGCCGACAGGGCATTCTTAACTGTCAGTTCGTTAGGTTTTTTGATAAGTCCCATAATCAATAATTTTTAGTGGTTAATAAATGAGTTAAAAAAAAATAGTTCCCGGATAGTCGGCCAGGACACACCGGGATAAATAAGGATATAGAATATAACATATAAAGAGGGCTCTCACCTCACGCTGTCCTTTCCAGCGGCTTTGGGTTAAATTATTATCTAACAAATTGCTCTCTGCTTCACTGCCTTGAAGTCTCTAACATGGCTACGTTTATAAGGGTGTACGGCTCCCTCTCTTTGGGTGTGGGTAATACAGGATTCGAACCTGTATCTGTATTCCTCCTGAAAACAATCACAAACCGTCTGAACGTAAAGAAAAAAGTGAATACCGCTTTTCCATTAAGCTAATTACCCGTGTGGCTTATGCCACTTTCTTTTTTAATTTTCTAGGCTTCCTTGGCATTTTGACCTGTGCATAACGCAGGACATCACTGGCATTGCAGAACCATTTCCCGTTTTGTGCGCATGTAGGCTTGTCGGAACGTATTTTGTTTTCTTCGATCAGTCTGATAAGCCTTCCTATGCCTCCAACTATTTTGGCCGCTTCTCTTTTACCGAATGTATGAGTGTCCATGATGGCTAGGATGTCTGCTAGCCGTGCTTCTGCCGTTCCATCAAATAAGATGGATGTCCGTAGTTGGTTGTTAACTGTATAGTTCATAATCTGAATCTGTTTTTGTTCGTCTTGTTCTTGATACTTGGGTGGTTCTTGTCTTTGCTCTGCTGCATTGTCTCATGTCGGGATGAAAATCCAATGCGGCAATGACAAGGAACAGGATGGAGAAGAATAGCTCAAGCCCGTGTTTACGTATCTCTTTTATATCGAAGTTGATCTTCATGCGCTCACAGAACATGTATAATACAAGCTCGGTATCTTTGGAAATACCCAGCTTTTTGTATATATCCCGCTTCTGTGCTTTGATGGTCCATTCCGAGCGTTGCAGACTGTCGGCTACTTCCTTGTCGGCCAAACCCTTGCAATATTGTTCGGCGACAAGATGCTCGCGCTCTGATAGCGTAATCATGACACACGCTGGATTTTGAACTCTCCGCGCTTGCGGTCAACCTCTCCTGTTCGTTTCCAATCGGCATTTTCTACACACATCTCCAATCTTAGTCTGGAAATGGTTGTGTTGACGGAAGATATCGCACGCACAGGGAACACAACGATATCACCTACCTTCATCGCTCTCAATGTGGCCGCCCAATTTTCTGTTACTTTTACCATATTACTTCAATTTAGCGAGTTTAACGATGTTGTCTAGAGCATTAATGCTGCTTTCGTGTCGTGCCTGTAGGCGGGTGAACGAATCGAACCACATGTCGCTCTGTTCCTTGACTTCTTTAAGGTCTTGTTCCAGTTCTTGCACACGTCTTACAAGGTCTTCGTGTGTCATGCTTTGTAATTCTTCTACTGTTGTCATAGCTTTATTTTTTTTGATTTTCAATATTGTCAAGTTCGTTGCTTATCACTAATGATGTTACCGCGAAGGCGGTGGATGCTATCCAGAACCATACGCCCATATCGCACATGGTAATAAGGAGTATCGCGTATGATACTGCGCATAATATTGATATTGCTTTCATTTGATTGTGTATTAGTTTTGTTCCCCCAAACCAATCCGATTGGCGGCATCACGCTTTTATTGGGGGATTTACTTAACTTTGTGGTGTCAAACAAAAAATTAAGTATTATGAACAAGTTTGTTGAAATCACCGTGGATGGTGAAAAGTGCATCATCAATGCAAGTGCAGTTCAGCTTGTAAAGCCTACCGATGAAGGTACATTGATTTTATTTCAAAATGGAGCTAAAATCCATACGGAATTTAGCTTTCAGGAGCTGTCAAATATTCTTCTGAACTAAAATTTCTTTCTTGTATATCGGGATAGTGAACAACTTTATGACAACGGTTTTGTTGATTATCCCGGTATCATCTTTTCCTATAAATCCATAGGGCGTAGGACGTATTTTTACTATTTTTTCAATTATTGCTTTCATTGTCATAAGTAGATATTATTAGTTTGTGCCCCGATAACCTCTCTCTGGTCTTCCCACCGGAGTTGTCAGCTACTGTTCTTCACTGCATAACCGTTCGGGGCATGATTGCCCTTACTTCGCCCGGCTGCTTGCATCGACCTTGTTACAGGCTGCTTGCTTCGACCGTTAGTTCTCGCGTCCTCTATGCTGGGATTGAGGGTAAGCGCCAGTATCGCTTTCTGGAACGGATTGCTAAGGGCAATCACTCCATGTAGTTCCTGCCATACCTTTTACGGATTGTTTCCGGTATCGAGACCGGACAGGATAATCCTGATTAATGTCCTTATTAATCTCCGCAGTACTGGGAGCCTAAATATCCACGGCTGTTGGAGTTGTAGCAGTCTGACCATTCGGCTTTGAAAGTGACTTTTTCTGCTTTGACCGGAGTGAACACTTTGTTATTTCTTTCTTCCTGTTGTCTTGCCAGCTCTTCCTGCATTGTAACATTCAGTTTTGCCAGTTTCCATGTTGATTTCAGAACTTCACCGAAGGTCTTGCCTTGTTTCTTGCCTACATACTTGTAAGTTCTGTGGGCATCTCTCATAATCTGTCGTAAATCGAATCTTTTCATTGTCTTACCTCTTTTTAGTTATTACTTTTATTTGGTTATCTCACTCAAACTTGCTTTCTTTGTTTATTGTTGTTGTTTGATGTTGCAAATATAAGTATTAATACTATTATTACTACTATTATTGCAATAAATAATACTTGTATTTAATATTTATTAATAATATGTTCGATTTAAAGAGATTCAGAAAGGAAAATGGGAGAATAACCCAAATGGCTATGGCTGAAATGTTCAACTGCACCCAAGGAAATATCTATGCAATAGAAGCATCTGGTAGGGATTTAACGGATGAACAACTGAACATTCTAAAGTCCAAGTTTGGGGATGAAGTGGTATCGAAATACATCATCAATTTAACCTTGGACAAAGACAATCCTAAAACCTTTAAAGAAGCGACACATGATTTCTTTAATAAAAGGGAAGAAAGTTTGTTGGCAATTATTGAGTCTCAGCAACGTACCATCGAGAACCTTTCCAAAACCCTTGAAACCCTATCGAAGCGATGATTATGTCTCAGAGCGATGCCATAACCGATAATGATTTAGATTTCTTTCTCACCGTCATAAGCATGTTCTGTGAATATAACCACACCATGCACTATTCAGACCGTGTGTTCGCTGATATAACGGACAACCCCGGCAGAACGAAACGGATTATCCTAAAACTGGCAGAGGAAGGATATATCAAGGCTGTACCCCATACGAATTTGCCATACAGGTTTACTATTGATATGACACCCAAAGGGACGGAATTTCAAAAGGAAGGCGGATATGCCTGCAAAAAGCGGAAAGACCGCAACAAGGATATCCGCACTTCCATCAAAAGGTTCATTCGTGATTTGACCGCTGCTCTATTGGGTGCGTTTGCCAATCACCTATTCGGCTTAATCGAATAGTAAAATCCCTATGATTGCACTAAGTAACAGTTCTATTATCTGCAACGATGTGCGTATAGTCTGGTACTGATCTTCATCCATATCTATTCCAGTTTTTAAAGTTAATACTATATATTTTGCAACATCAATAAATCAAAGAACACAGAGTTTACCTCTTTTTAGTTAGTCAATATTTTTGCACTTCCGAACTATTTTTCGTTCCTTTGTGCTGTTGTTTATTGTTTGATGTTGCAAAGATACTAACATCACTGATATATCAATGATATTAGCCTATAAATATCACTGATATTAACTTTAATTATCATTATAGGCTTAATATATTAGTGATATGTACGATTTGAAAGGATTTAGACAGGCTTTTAATCTTACTCAAAAGCAATTGGCAGAGATTCTAAAATGTCAGCAGTCAAATATCTCTGGAATGGAAAAGACTATGAGAGACTTAGAACCGATACAGAAAAAAAGGCTGGAAGAAGCATACGGTTCTGAGTCCGTGGCTAAATTTGTTGTATCTTCTTTTTTGGAAAGTACGATAAATGATAGTCGAAACAAAGGGGATATGGGAGGCTACACTACATATCTTCTTCCCATGTCAGCTATGGGAGGAACGCTTACGGGTTTTGCGGCTCCAGGCGCAATGCTCCAAAATTGTGAGGCTATAATTTCACCCATTGAAGATGTAGACTTTGCCATTACAGTATATGGAGATAGTATGGCACCTGAATACCCCTCAGGTTCCCGTATTTTGATAAAGAAGATAAACCCCAATATTTTTATAGACTGGGGTAAAACATACGTTTTGGACACTGCAAATGGGGTTATAGTAAAGGAACTCCATGAGTGCAAAGGTAAGGAAGGTTATGTGAAATGCCATTCGGTTAACCCGGACCCGAAATTTTCGGACTTTGACGTTCCTTTGTCAGAGGTGTACGGCGTGTATCGAGTGCTTATGTGTATGTCTGCAAAATAATATGAGTTTCTTTATAAATTTGGCTAAGGGATTTATCCGTTCGGCTGTTAATCAAGTTGGACGTGATGGTGGAAGAGTTATAAGCAATAAACTATATGGAAATAGTCATTCAACTCCTATTAGAAATGTATCTTCTACTGACTCAGGTGTATATATTGATAATTTAACTAGCGAGCCTATTTCAAATGAAGATCTAAGGATTAGAATAAAGGAAGAGGGCTTTAAAATATCATATAGCATTAGTGATATGGGGCTTTTGCTTAAGATATGGGGGTATATATTAGGCGTTATAAGCTCGGCCATTCTTTATGCTATTTGTCCAATTTTAATAACACTTCTTATTTTGGTGTTTTGGTGGTTTATAATAATGAAGTACAGAATGTCTATGGTTTCTGCTTATAGATATGGGGAAATAGGTGTTTATACACAAGATAGAAGATATAGGACAGGAAAAAGGCTTGCAGGATATAAAAAACAAAAGATCTCATTTCTTGTCCCAGCTAGCGAATATGAAAAGAAGATTATCCTATACATTTGTATATTTTATACTGTACTTTCAGTCTCAATGTCTGTATGTGGTTATTTTTTATATGATTTTTTTCAAAGCATTGATTGACATGAAAACGATGAGTCCGTTGATATATGACTGTTCGTGTCAGTGGAAAAATCAAAAACACTGTAGGCTTTCACCTTCATGCAAAGGGTGGGGATGTCGATTTCTGTCTACGCCCATTGAAGAGATTCCAGCAACAATCCAGGAGAAAGCAAAGCTCTTTTCTAGAGTGTATCGGGAAGCGAAGCAAAAGGGAGTGCTGGAATGCCTGCACTACCGATCAATTTTCATAGACGAGGTGCTGGCCAATTTGCCGAAGGGTGAAGTGTGTTAAATAAATGGTTTATGTTATTGTTTATTGTTTGATTTTCGTATATTTGCAATAAATCTTAATTTGAATGGGAAGTTGGAGTGAACAACAGGAAGCAAATAAAGAGCGGAAAGAAAAAGATAAAACCAGACGGGACAAACTCGCAGGATATTTTTTCAACCTTTCCCAACTGACTTTTGTTGCATTGGTATTAGGTGGTGTAACTCCACTGTACACTAATATTGAAGTAGGAATAAATTGGTATATATTAGTAGCTGGAATTACACTGACCATAATTTTAGCCAATATTGGAAACTTAATTTTAAAATAACACAATATGGAAATGTTAGCAGCAATATTCACCGCAGGCATTATAGTAGCAGGAGCATTTTTGATTTGGCTCAAAACCAAATCTGGGAAGAAATGGCTCGCAAGCTTATAACCATTGAGAGCTTTTCAAAGAAATAGCTATGGGAAGTTGGAGTGAACAACAGGAAGTAAAGAAAGAAGTCAAGGAAAAGGACAAGGTAAGACGGGAAAAACTTGCCGGGTTGTTTTTTGATTTAGCAAAACTTTCATTTGCCGGACTTGTTGTAGGTGGAATAGTTTCCATGAAGCCTGATGTAGATATAACCCTTGACATATACAGGGTTGTTATAGGTGGAATCTCTACCATCATTTTTATTAGAATAGGAAATACAATTTTAAAATAAAGTGGATTATGGACATGTTAAGTTTAGTATATACAATAAGTGCTGTTGTAGGTGGTGGATTTTTGGTGTGGCTTAACACAAAATCCGGGAAAAAATGGCTCGCAAATCTATAGTGTACTTTTCATTGGAAATTGAGGGTATTATGGACGCATTAGGTTTTAGTCTGGTAACAAAAAGTGGTTGGCTGGTCTGTGCTCTCTGATGCCTTACAATTTTGGTTAATGTATGAAAAGGAAATCCCTTGAATGTTTATGGTCGTTCAATTATAGTAGTGAGTTGAACGGCTTTTTAGTATTTGGACGTTAGAACAGGGAAAATAATGAATAAAATAAAATAGAAAATCAAGATGATTTTTACTAAAACGAATCTTGGAGGATTTTGAATGGGTAGATAACCTTCTGCTCGTCAGTATAGTAAGCGCAGATCAGAATTCATACTGGCAGTCTAAAGGTGGCGAGTTCGAGTCTCGCATGCTCCACTTTTTAATGAGAAAATGAAGGTCTGCGGAGCAGGTCTTTTTTAACTTAAAGACTATAAATATGTTAATTTATAATACAACTTATCAAACAGGTATTGACGATGCGCGTAATTTTGTCATTTGGCTTAGTGAAAGCTACATTCCCGAAGTGGAAAAAACGGGAATATTGCAAAATCCCCGTCTTACGCACATCCTTAGTCATAAAGAGCAGGATTCAGAATGTTTTTCATTGCAATGGGAGGTGGAAGATACAGCGACCTTACACCGCTGGCATACTCAGCAGGGGATGCATCTGAATGAGGAAATGATGAAGATATTTAAAGATAAGGTGGTTGGCTTTCCCACTTTGATGGAGGTAATTAAGTGATTCAGCCGGTAAAAGAGAAAATCATTCTGGGTATAGATCCTGGAACAACCATAATGGGGTATGGTCTGCTGAAAGTAGTAGGTACTAAACCGCAGGTAATGACTATGGGGGTCATTGATCTTCGTAAATATGGTGATCATTATTTAAAACTGCGCCGTATTTTTGAACGGGTGGTTGGTATAATAGAAGCCTATTTACCTGATGAATTAGCAATTGAGGCACCTTTTTTTGGGAAAAATGTGCAGTCGATGTTAAAATTAGGGCGGGCACAGGGGGTGGCTATGGCTGCTGCTTTGAGCCGTGATATTCCTATAACAGAATATGCGCCGTTGAAGATAAAGATGGCGATAACCGGTAATGGGCAAGCCAGCAAGGAACAGGTCGCTGATATGTTGAAGAGGATGTTACATATACCAGAGAGTGATATGCTGCCTTTTATGGATGCAACAGATGGGTTGGCGGCTGCTTATTGTCATTATTTGCAAATGGGCAGACCGACATTGACTAAAGAATATTCCGGCTGGAAAGATTTTATAAATAAGAATCCTGATAAAATAAAAAGATAAGATTATGAATGTGAGACATGTTATTTGGGCATCAATTGTTTCTACTACTATTAGTTGTCAGTCTGTGAAAAAAGAATATAATTCGTTTGATGAATATCCTGTCCGTGAAGATGCGCTGACTGAAATGGAGTACTCACCTGCCGAAACAAAGTTTTCACTTTGGGCTCCTACAGCGGAAGAGGTGCGTGTCCTTTTATTTGAATCGGGTAATGAAGGTTCAGCTTCTAATACTTTTCCGATGGAGATGGGAGAGAATGGTACCTGGACTATTTCAATAAAAGAGGACCTGAAGGGTAAATTCTATACCTTTAATGTGAAGGTGAACGGGAAATGGTTAGGAGACACTCCGGGAATTATGGCAAAAGCCGTAGGGGTAAATGGTAAACGGGCAGCTGTGCTTGATCTTCGTTCTACAGATCCGGAAGGATGGGAGAACGATGTGCGTCCTCCTTTGAAGAATTATGCTGATATTATGGTTTATGAAATGCATCATCGCGATTTCTCTTTGGATTCTGTTTCTGGAATTCAAAATAAAGGCAAGTTCCTGGCTTTGACAGAGCAGGGTACTATCAGTTCTTCAGGCGAGAAGACAGGTATTGACCATCTGAAAGAACTGGGAATTACCCACGTACATTTATTGCCGTCGTATGATTATGCCTCGGTGGATGAAACAAAACTGGACAAGGCCCAATATAATTGGGGGTATGATCCGCAAAATTACAATGTGCCTGACGGCTCTTATTCTACAGATCCTTATAAACCCGATGTTCGTATCAGGGAATTCAAACAAATGGTACAAGCTTTACATAAGGCGGGAATCAGGGTGGTGCTTGATGTGGTGTATAATCACACTTTCAATACAGACGAAAGCAATTTCGAACGTACGGTTCCCGGTTATTTCTATCGCCAGACGAAGGACGGACAATGGGCAAATGGTTCGGGATGTGGAAATGAAACGGCAAGCGACCGCGCCATGATGCGTAAATATATGATAGAGTCTATTTTATATTGGATTAATGAATATCACATAGACGGCTTTCGTTTTGACTTGATGGGGATACATGATATTGAAACCATGAATGAGATACGTGCGGCTATTGATAAAATAGATCCGTCTATTTTCATGTATGGTGAAGGATGGGCTGCCAGTTCTCCTCAATTAGAAGCAGACAAACTGGCAATGAAAGCCAATGTGGAAAAGATGCCTCGTATCGCCGCTTTCTCAGATGAAATGCGTGATGGTTTGCGAGGTGGTTGGGATGATGATACCAAAGGAGCTTTTCTAGTAGGGGAGCCGGGACACGAAATGAGTATCAAATTTGGAGTTGTGGGAGCAATCGAACATCCGCAGGTTATAAGTGATTCTGTGAATTATAGTAAGAAACCTTGGGCGTTACAACCTACCCAGATGATAAGTTATGTAAGTTGTCACGATGACATGTGTCTTGCCGATCGTCTGAAAGCTACCATGCCAGATGCTTCGGTAGAGGAACTGGCAGCTTTGCAGAAGTTAGCGGAAACATTTGTCTTTACTTCACAAGGAGTACCGTTTATATTTGCAGGGGATGAGATGATGCGTGACAAGAAGGGAGTTCATAATTCTTATAATAGTCCCGACAGTATTAATACGATAGATTGGAAAAATAAGACCGTGCATAAAGATGTGTTCGAATATGTGAAAGGTTTAATAGCCATGCGTAAAGCACATCCCGCTTTCCGTATGGGGGATGCTGATATGGTACGTAGGCAATTGGAGTTTTTACCTGTAAAAAATACGAATGTGGTTGCCTTTATCTTGAAAGACAATGCAAATGGTGACTCATGGAAAAATATCATCGTAGCTTTGAACAGCCGTGCAGAGCCTGTCAAGTTGGACATTCCGTCGGGTAAATACACTGTAATCTGTAAGGATGGCAAAATAAACATGAAAGGCCTGGGACAGGTTTCAGGTGCTGAACTTATGGTACCGGCACGCTCTGCAATGATTATACATCAATAGAAAAAGGCTCAAAGAAGATTAATAAAGACTTTGTCGTACAGACTAAAACACATAATACGAATGGAAAAGACATGGAGATGGTTTGGGAGGAAAGATAAGATAACGCTTCCCATGCTTAGACAAATCGGGGTGGAAGGAATTGTGACCGCCCTTCATGATGTACCTAATGGTGAAATATGGACTTTGGAAGCTATTAAGAGTTTAAAAGATTACATTGAATCTCACCAATTGCGCTGGTCGGTGGTAGAAAGCCTGCCGGTAAGTGAAGCTATCAAATATGCCGGTCCTGAACGGGGTCAATTGATAGAAAACTACAAAGTAAGTCTGGCCAACTTAGGTAAAGCGGGTATCAAGACCGTATGCTATAATTTCATGCCCGTCATTGATTGGATACGTACCGATTTGGAACATCCTTGGGAGGACGGGACCAGTTCTTTGTACTTTGACAAGATCCGGTTCGCTTATTTTGATTGTATGATTCTTCAGCGTGAAGGGGCGGAGAAAGACTATACCGATTCGGAATTACAACAGGTGCGTGAATTGGATAAGACTATAACCGAAACCGAGAAAAACGAATTGGTCGATACCATTATAGTCAAGACGCAGGGATTTGTAAATGGTAATATAAAGGAGGGAGACCGGCATCCGGTAACCATATTCCGCCGTCTTTTGTCTTTGTATGATGGGATAGACCGTGATGCCCTGCGTGAAAACTTACGTTATTTCTTGCAGGCTGTCATGCCGGTGTGTGATGAATATGGCATAAATATGTGCATTCATCCGGACGATCCCCCTTTCCAGGTATTGGGCTTGCCGCGTATTGTGACCAGTGAGGAAGATATCACCTGGCTCCTCCATGCGGTTGATAACTCGCATAACGGGCTGACATTCTGCGCCGGTTCGCTCAGTGCCGGATTGCATAACAACGTACCTTCGTTGGCACGTATGTTTGCGCACCGTACTCATTTTGTACATTTGCGCAGTACCAATGCATTTCCCAACGGGAATTTTATAGAAGCATCTCATTTGGGAGGGCGTGCTCATGTGATAGAGTTGATCCGTATTTTTGAGAAAGAGCGTCCGGGTGTCCCGATGCGTGTGGATCATGGGCGCATGATGCTGGATGATGCCGGCAAAGGATACAACCCGGGCTATTCGTTTCATGGCCGTATGATGGCTTTGGCTCAGATAGAAGGTATGATGGCGGTTATCAACGAGGAATCAAAACTTAAATCCTAGATTGACGTACATACTCACTTTATTGGCTCGGTTTGCATAGTTTAGTGATGCCTCTAAGGGGCCGAACATACTATCCAAACCGTAGCCTATACCACAGCCGAACATGGTATCCTGTTCCAACAGATACCTCAGCTTGCTTGCACTCAGCGCATAATTTCCCGTTAGCGTCAGATAATGTACACTTCCCATCCGTTGGCGGAATTTCATGCTTCCTATCAGTAGCGTATTTCTCATTAATTCCACATTGTTTATTCCCACAAACGGTAGTTGTTGTTGCAGGAAGCGTCCTTGCACATCTCCACCCATTGCATTAAGTTTGGAATATGGAATATCTTTTCCTATCAGGAATCGGCCGTAAATGGCAGGCAGTATGGAGAATCTGCGTGTAACAGGGACCACTCCCTGGCAATAACCTTTTATGGCTGAAAAAGGGGCATGGCCGTCATATCCGGTAAAGTTGTCGGTATAAAGCGAATAAGAGGCTCTTGCCGATATGCCTTTGGTTGGGAAGTACGCCTTGTCGAAAGTCTCGTAATGCATTTGTGCGAAATAACTGAAGAAGTGTTCTGTTCCTACGTCAAAACCCTGATTGCCTTCCTGGTATAAAAATTTGTCATAGTCATACAATTCATACCTTAATCCGATAGCAAAACGCACATTCTTGTACCATACATCCGAGAATGACAGTTCCCCCAAATGGTAGCGGAAAGTGGAGTTATGTGACTTATCTCCATAACGATAGAAATTAATATCATTGTATTGAAACATATATGCCAGCCCGATATTCTTCAAAGGAGCCGGTTCAAATCCATAATCTATGCGCGCGGCATAACGTTTCCCCAGTCGTCCTGTCAAAGACAGCGTAGTGGGTACTTTTCCCCGGAAATTGCTGGTGACATTAATCAGCAGACTGGCTGTTTCTTCCGAATCAAAACGAATCCCTACGTTTAGTTTATTCTCATATTTCTTGCTTAGAAGGAAATGTAAATTATAGCCTCCGCCGGGGGCTTCGGGCAGATTATAAGTGGCGCTGGAATATTCCAGGTTAGAACACAATATGGCCGTTGCTTCTTCTATGCGGCGGATGCTTATTTCAGAATCCTCCTTTAAATCACAGCGTTTCAACAGCCATCGCTTGTCTTTCTCGTCCAGCCCGTCGAAAGTGATTTCTTTTATATACACTTTGCGGCTGGGGGAGTACGGATAGCTGGGAAGAGGTTTCGGCATATAGGTGCTGTCCAGACCCAGTTCCTGCTTCAGCTTCATTAAAGCACCTTCTTGTGCCAGTGCCGCTTCTTCTCCCCGGCGGATCAGTGTATCCACTGCATTAGGTGTGAAGCTGGCAGCTGAATATCCTTCCACATTCACCTTGATATAAGCATTGGTCTCTTCCAGGTTCTTTTTATAAAGCTGTAATCCCATCAAGTTGATGAGCTGCCCCAAAATACTGCCGGCGCTATTCAGTTCGTTGGCAGGCTTCAAGTCACTTTGTACGTCTACTCCTATAATAATATCCGCCCCCATGGCACGCGCAACATTTACAGGGTAGTTATTTACCACACCTCCATCCACTAGAACCATACTGTCCAGCCGGACTGGAGTGAATACTCCCGGTATGGCCATACTAGCCCTCATGGCCGTAGCCAGTACACCCTTATGAAAATTTACCTCGTTGCCATTTACAATATTCTCGGAAACACAGGCGAAGGGAATAGGCAACTTGTTGAAATCGATGGAATCATGATATCCTACGGTCAGCTCGCTGAACAGGTTTGCCAAGTTTTGTCCCTTTATCAATCCTCCTATGGCTTGTGTTTTGGCATCTTTTCCGAATGGAAGAGAGAATACATACTTTTCAGCGGCCTCCCGTTCCGCCATATTTTGTTCACTGCGTGGTATTTTGTCACTCAGCAGAAAAGTCCAGTCTTGCCGGCGAACCATGCTGTCTAATTGTTCGGGAGTATAACCGATGGAGTAAAGTCCGCCTATGATTGATCCCATGCTGGTTCCTACTACATAATCTATGGGAATGCCGGCTTTTTCTATGACCTTTAAAGCACCTATATGTGCCATTCCTTTGGCTCCTCCGCCACTGAGAACTATACCCACCTTCTTTCGGGAGTGTGGTTGGGCTGTTATGTGAACGGAGATACAAAGTAACCCTGCTGCTATTAACAAGGTAGAGAATTTCATCTTTTTCATCTTACTATAAATCTAGTCTAAGTTAAAAAACAAAAACAGTGCAAAGATGGTTTAATCTTTCAGCTTTTACAAGTGCTGATTGTCACAGATATTGGTCTATTTTGCTGCTGAGGTTTCAAAGATAAGAAATTGTACCGGAAAAAAGAATTTTGTATATCGCTTTTTTGTCGTACCTTTGTCTG
>ENA-OWRC01000395-OWRC01000395.1-human-gut-metagenome-genome-assembly--contig:-NODE-395-length-56250-cov-4.609485_pt1 | contig 56250 bp, 44 predicted proteins | sample MGYA00248268_ERZ651895 | MGnify/ENA primary metagenome ERZ651895 (study PRJEB26924, sample SAMEA4378242) | human gut metagenome | biome: human gut; feature: human-associated habitat; material: faeces...
TCACTTGAAAGCCGAAGAGAAATGCGGCATATTGAAACAATTTTGCAGACGAAGAAAGTACCAAATTAATTTAATGCAAAAACTGTATATCAATAAATCTGTTTCATGCGTACGACGTAGGGTCGGGCGTGTGAACATATTTATTATATACAGGGGTATTGGTACTACCTTTCGTCTGGATAAATATGAACTCAGCGCCCGACTTCTTATATATAAGGTATACATAAGGATGTGGACGTTCATAATAATCAGAAAGGTATGAACAGACCAATCAAAGAAGTAACAAGGAGGGGCAGGCATGGCTAACTGGATAACCCTCAAACAACTGTCGGAGAAACGCGGTATTGCCGAATCCGACCTCCGCACATGGGCAAACTTGGGATATATCGCTTCATCGAGGATAGAGAACGTCCTAATGATTGATGACGAAAGCCTGACCCAATATCTTGATGTTCACCAGACCAAAGATTTAGGTGAGAACTATCTGGAAAAGATTATCAAAGAAAAGGAACTGGAACGTGAAGTACTCCTCTCACAATGTGACGACGAACTATTTCTATTGAAAACCCAGAAACTACACCAACCGCTTTTTCATATCCTCATTCAGGAACTCGGCCAGTTGATTACAGACGATCATGAACGGGAAATATTCCTTTCCGTCTCCGGTGGCGAACCCATCGCACGGGTGGCGAAACGTAACAAAATGACGTATGCACGAGTGGCGACTTGCTATAGTTCCATCCTCCGGACTCTGGGTGAACATAAGGGACGAATCGCCACATTTCGCAGTCGGACGATGGAACTGATGTTCGATAAATGCAATACGGTCACACCCGTAAATACTCCCCTATCAAACCTTGTCGGCGCGCATGCCTATAATGTTTTATCATTGTCCGCAAAGACGGAAACATCGAGCTGCCATCAGAGATCGCTGCACTGGTAATATAAAAAAGATAGAACCGAGTATCCCGAAGGGAATTGAAACAGATACAAAATACCCTTTTATCAAAATGATAATCCAAACGCTTCAGATTCGCTTTTTCCCGTACAAAGTACCAAGGATGGGCTAAAATCGCCGTATTTTCGCATCAAGAAAATACCGTTAGAGACCAATACATCAATTACGAGAACAAAAGGATACCTACTTTGCATTATCGTTTAACAACAGAAACAAAAACCAATAAAATATCACATTTTTATCAATCATCAACCTATCACTCTACGAGAGCAACCAGAGAAATAGGATCACTGTTTTCACTCCCAAATAAGAACAATATATGTAATGGAAGAAAACATATAGAGATATTGGGCAAAACTCTTATTCATTTTTGAAAAACACAACCGTCTTTCGGAGTAAATGCTTACTTCTTTTGGTCGAAATACCGGCTCTTCGAGGTGAAAACACAGACTCTTCCCCTTCCCAAGCCCGGTTTTCCGGGCAAAGAAACAGAAAGTTCCGGGACATTCTCCCCTATATGGGTAAGAAAACAAAAAGGGATAGTTAGCAGAAAATGCCATTACCTGTCTTTTTGATCCAGAAAACGTTTTATAAGGTACCAATTTGACAAACGAATATGTTATAATGAACTTCACCACAGATTACGCTGATTTACACAGATAAATATCATTCGCTATCAATTAATTTATTATCTTTGTATTTGTACTAAAAGAAACAAGATGTATTATGAAAGAACCTGAAAAATACAAGCAACCAGAAGAGGAAACCACCCGACTGTCCGAACCGACAGTAGCTTACAATAGTATGGCTTATCTCGAATTAGAAGCAGAAAAAGCAGAACTGATCCGGACTATTGCCAACATAGACAGTAAAGAAATCATCGATAAAGTGAAACAGAAACTTCACGATGTACTCGGTTTGGACAAAAACAGGGAAACCGAACCGGAGTGTAAAAAATATATTCTCGCAAATATAAAAGAAGCCTTCTGCGAACAAGAAAGAGTAAGAACCGGAGAAAGCAAGTCAAGACCGGCCGAAGAACTACTTGCAGAACTTATCAGAGAAAGGGAAGGTAATGATTGAAATACATACCATCGTAACCTTTGATAAAGAAATGAAACGGCTTAGTAAGAAGTATCATTCAATAATTAAAGATTACGCAGCTCTGATAGAAGATTTAAAAAAGAATCCGCATATAGGGGTAGACCTGGGAAACGGCATACGAAAAGTACGAATGGCTATAGCCAGTAAAGGGAAAGGAAAGAGCGGAGGCGCACGGGTCATCACCGATACATCAGCCATTATCAGCGTAGAAGAAGGCAGAGTTACCCTACTTACCATTTATGACAAATCCGACCGGGAAAATATCTCCGACAATGAAATAATAAGACTTCAACAAGAAATTCTGAAGAAGTAACACTTACCAACCTTTATCTTCTGAACAAACCTCCCCCCTCGTCTGTTACAAGGACTCATAAACCTAAACCGTAACAGACGTATGGAAAAAAAGAAAATACCCGTCGCACTGATGATAGCGGCAGGAATGCTCTTATACAACAACACCGTCGCGGCGCAGAGCCTCCCTCCCACACAGGAAACTTCGCAACATCAGCTTAGCTTTAACGAGGCGCTGCAATTGCTGCACAAAGGCAACCAAAGCCTGAAGATAGCCGACAAAGGCATCGACATAGCCCGTGCCGAACGTGGGAAGCTGAATGCTTTCTGGATGCCCAGCCTGCAATCGACCGGAGCATTTGTACACCTTTCGGAGAAGATAGAAGTGAAGCAACCACTTTCTCAATTCACCGATCCGGCCAAAGACTTCGTACATTCCATCTTGCCGGACGATAAAATCATATCGTCCATACTCGATCAAATCGGGACGAACACCCTCATCTTTCCGTTGGCACCGCGCAACCTGACCACTGTCGACCTGACCGCCGAATGGGTATTGTTCGCCGGAGGCAAACGTATTCATGCCACTAAGATAGGCAATACGATGATAGACCTTGCCCGTGAGAACCGGGCACAGACCGATGCCACCCAACGAACACTGCTTGCCGAAAGCTACTACGGATTGCGCCTGGCACAAGAAATTGTCGGTGTCCGCCTGGAATCGTACAAAGCACTGAAACTGCATTACGAGAACGCATTGAAACTGGAGTCCACCGGTATGATAGATAAAGCGGCACGCCTCTTTGCCCAAGTCAACATGGACGAAGCACTGCGTGAACTGGAAGCCGCCCGCAAGGAAGAGGCCGTGGTGCAACGCACCCTCAAGACCTTGCTGAATCTGGAGACGAGCGGAGACATCTCACCTTCCTCTCCCTTGTTTATCAACGATACTCTTCCTCCGAAGATGGAGTTTATGCAGGTAGTGGGCATCAGCAACTATCTGCTCAACCAACTGAGTCTTCAAGAACACATGGCCAAGCAGCAGGTCCGCATCGACCAGAGTGGCTATCTGCCCAATATCGCCCTTTTCGGCAAACAAACTCTTTATTCACATGGCATACAGAGCAACCTGTTGCCCCGCACCATGATCGGGGTAGGCTTCACCTGGAACCTTTTCGACGGACTGGAACGGGAGAAGCGAATCCGGCAATCACGCCTGACACAACAAACCCTTGCACTGGGACAGGAGAAAGCGCGTGACGACCTGTCCGTCGGGGTAGACAAACTATACACCGGCCTGCAAAAGGCACTCGACAACGTACGGGCGCTGAACACCACCATCGAACTGAGTGAAGAACTGGTACGGATGCGGAAAAAGGCCTTCGCCGAAGGAATGGCCACTTCGACAGAGGTAGTAGACGCAGAAACCTTACTTTCGAAAACAAAAGTAGCCAGACTGGCGGCCTACTACGAATATGACGTGACGCTGATGAATCTGCTGGCACTGTGCGGAATACCGGAACAGTTCGGAAGCATGAAGGACGTCACCTCTCTTCCCATTACGGAGAACAGAAGAAATGAAACAGAAATCGAATGAACGGAGTAACCAATAAAACAATAATAAGAGATGGAGAATTCAGAATCTAAAAAAGGCAGAACCTTAAGTATCGCATTCATCGTTGTACTTGTGGCAGTAGCACTCTTCACCGTCATCGGAATGATTGCCATGCGCCACCAGCCTCTCGTCTTGCAAGGGCAGGCCGAAGCTACCGAGATTCGCATCAGCGGCAAACTGCCGGGACGCATCGACACCTTCCTGGTTGAAGAAGGCCAGTGGGTGAAACAAGGAGATACGCTGGTAGTCATCAACAGTCCGACTGTAGAGGCCAAGTATCGCCAGGTGGACGCATTGAAACAAGTAGCCGTAGAACAGAACAAGAAGATTGACGCCGGAACCCGCAAGCAGATCATAGCTACGGCGCAGCAATTATGGAACAAAACTCAAAGCGACCTGACATTGGCACGGACAACGTACAACCGCATTCTCACTTTATATAAGGACAGTGTAGTCACTTCTCAACGTAAAGATGAAGTGGAAGCCATGTACAAAGCCGCACAAGCGGCCGAACGGGCTGCTTACGAGCAATATCAAATGGCTGTAGACGGAGCGCAAAGTGAAGATAAAGCCTCGGCCCGCTCGATGGTCAATGCGGCCAACAGCACGGTTGATGAAGTTTCATCACTCCTGGTAGATGCCCGCCTGATCGCACCGGAAGATGGACAAATAGCAACCATCTTTCCTAAACGAGGCGAACTTGTCGCACCGGGCACTCCGATCATGAACCTGGTGGTGATGGATGATATACACGTGGTACTGAACGTAAGGGAAGACCTGATGCCGGACTTCCGCATGGGAGGTACATTCATTGGGGATGTGCCCGCCCTGGCCCAAAAAGGAATCGGGTTCAAGATATATTATATCAGTCCGCTGGGTAGTTTTGCTACCTGGAAATCGACCAAGCAAACGGGCAGCTATGATTTACAGACATTCGAAATCCATGCTCGTCCCACCAAGAAAGTGGAGGGGCTGCGTCCGGGAATGTCGGTACTGGTAGAAATCAAATAGAGAAATGAATACGATTCACCACAGAAGACACAGAGACTCACAGAGTTTTAATCTCTTGTTTACAGGATGTTTAAGAGAAAAGATATTCTCAGTGGGACTCTGTGCTACCCTGTGGTAAATCAAAACTCAAAGACAATCTAATTATGCAACACTCCCCTATAACCCGTGCCATACAACGTGAGTGGCAACGGATGACCTCTCGACGCCTCTACTTCGGTGTCTGCCTGGTACTTCCGTTGTTCACGCTCTTTTTCATGGCTACCATATTCGGCAACGGGCAGATGGAAAATATCCCCATCGGCATTGTCGACCGGGACAACACGGCCACTTCGAGAGATATTACCCGGCGGATGTCTGCCGTACCCACCTTCCGGGTAACCCGCCACTTCGTTGACGAAGCCGAGGCACGCAAAGCGGTACAGCAGAAAGAAATATATGGTTATCTCTCGATCCCTCCCCGCTTTGAACAAGATATGATATCGGGGCAGGACGCCACTCTGAACTATTATTATCACTATGCCCTGCTCTCGGTGGGAGGTGAGTTGATGGCCGCCTTCGAAAGCTCGCTCGCACCCGTAGCTCTCTCCCCCATCGTGATGAAAGCTGTGGCGCTGGGAGTGAACGAACAGCAGATAGAAACCTTTCTGCTCCCCGTGCAAGCCAACAATCATCCCATTTATAACCCGTCGCTGGATTACTCGGTCTACCTGAGCCAGCCTTTCTTTTTTGTACTCTTTCAGGTGTTGGTACTGCTTATCACGGTATATGCCGTAGGAAGCGAAATAAAGTTCGGTACAGCCGGTCAATGGTTGCAGGCGGCGGGCGGCGACATCACGGTTGCCGTTACGGGCAAGCTGTTGCCTTATACGCTTATCTTCAGCCTGATCGGTATATTAGGCAACTTTGTCATGTTTGGCATCCTGCATATACCTTTTCAAGGGAGTTGGCTGCTGCTCAACGTCATGACAGTGCTCTTTATCATTTCCACTCAGGCACTGGCATTGTTCATCTTCTCCCTGTTCCCTGCCGTGGCAATCATCATCAGTATCGTATCCATGGTCGGCTCGCTGGGAGCTACTTTATCCGGTGTCACCTTTCCGGTACTCAACATGTATCCGTTGGTGCGCGACGCCTCTTATCTGTTTCCGGTGCGCCATTACACCGAAATTACACAAACCATGCTCTACTATGGCGGCGGATTTATCCACCTATGGCCTTCGGCAGTGATACTCTGTATCTTCCCGTTATTGGCGTTGGCGATGCTTCCGCACCTCAGACGAGCCATAATCAGTCGTAAATATGAAAACATCCGGTAAACTTTCGCAGATTTCCTTTATCATCGCACGTGAGTTTCGTGCCATCAGCACCAGCTATGCCGTACTGTTGGTACTGATGGGAGGTATCTTTGTTTATGGGTTGCTCTATAACTATATGTATGCTCCCAATATCGTGACCGACGCTCCGGTGGCAGTGGTCGACAACTCGCACAGCAGCCTTAGCCGGCAATACATCCGTTGGCTCGACGCCACGCCGCAAGTAGCCGTATACGCACAAGCCATGGACTATCGGGAAGCCCGCGAATGGATGAAAGAGGGCAAGGTACAAGGCATTCTGTACATTCCGCATGATTTTGAGACCCGTGTCTTCCAGGGACGCGAGGCTGTGTTCTCACTATACGCCACCACAGACGCCTTTCTCTATTTTGAAGCGCTGCAAGAAGCCACTTCACGTGTATACCTTGCCATCAACGATGCCCATCGCATGGACGGTGCCGTATTCCTCCCCCCGCAGGGACTGCTTGCCGTGGCCATGGCCAAGCCCGTAAACGTGGCCGGCACCGCACTCTATAACCACACCGAGGGGTATGGTTCTTATCTGATTCCGGCTGTCATGATGGTCATTATCTTCCAGACCTTATTGATGGTTATCGGTATGCTGACAGGTGACGAGTATCAGCACCGCGCTACAGAACCGTTGCTTCCGGGGGGCAGGACAGCGGATAAAAGCGGACTATGGGGAGGGGCAATGCGTCTCGTTGCCGGAAAGACTTTTGTGTACTGCGGACTTTATACGGTCTTCTCCATGTTCTTGTTAGGATTATTACCCCACTTCTTCAGCATTCCCAATATCGGAAACGGACTGTACATTACCGCTATGATGGTACCTTATCTGATGGCGACCTCTTTCTTCGGGCTGGCAGCCTCGCGTTACTTCACCGATTCGGAAGCTCCGCTGCTGATGATCGCTTTCTTCTCGGTAGGCTTGATTTTCCTGTCCGGAGTCTCCTATCCGCTGGAACTGATGCCATGGTATTGGCGCATGGCACATTACATCCTCCCGGCCGCACCCGCCACGCTTGCTTTCGTCAAGCTAAACTCGATGGGAGCCGATATGGCAGACATACAGCCGGAATACATTACACTGTGGATACAGGTGATCGTCTATTTCGGACTCAGCGTGTGGGTATACAAGAAAAAGCTGGAAGCGTGAACCAGAAGCGTGAACCCTTCCCCAACTCGGAGATTACGCCAATATGTCCGCCCATCTTCTCGATAATGCTTTTGCACAGAGGAAGCCCCAACCCGGTACCTTGTACAAAACTGTCCACTTTCATAAAGCGGTCGAAAACAGCTTCCTGATTTTCAATGGAAATACCGATACCTGTATCTTCTACGAACATTTCAAGTTGCTGCCGGGCGTCGATCCGATAGCCGACAGTGATGGTGCCTCGATGCGTAAACTTAATCGCATTGCTCATAAAGTTGGTAACCACCTGATTCAGATATCCGCTGTCGGCACTGAACCAGGCATCGAGCGGTGAGTCCTCGTCAATCTGCAGTTCGACTCCTTCGGGCAGCTTGTTCCTCATCTTCTGCACCATCATGGCACAGAACTGATAAAGGCAGACAGGTTTCGGCATATACTCAAACGATCCCGCATCGATCTTTGAAAGATCGATGATATCCGAAAACAATTGCAGAAGCAATGTATTGTTTTTCTGTATGGTCCGGCGGAACTCTTCCTGCTCTGCCGGATCGTCAACCGTCATCAGAAGATCGGAAAAGCCTACAATGGCATTCAGCGGCGTACGTATTTCATGACTGATGTTTGCCAGGAAAGCAGACTTCAGCCGATTGGACTCTTCCGCCTTGTCCCGTGCGGCCCGAAGCTCCGCTTCCGTCTCTTTCTGGACTGTTATATCATAGTTCACTTCCACCAGTTCCAACCGTGGATTGGGTGACTGATAGGCAGTCACCATAGAAGACTTGTGTATCCAGTTCCACCGATCCGAACCATCTGCCGGACGAATACGCAGATCACCGTCAAAGAAGCGTTCTGTACCCGCTTTCGCCTTTTCATAAAAATCGAGCACTGACTTACGGTCATCAGGATGCATGTGTGAAAAGATACCGATAATGTCCGTCAAAGGTGTATCATGGCTTTCTCCCAGATTACGATACCACTGGCGGACGGCGAATCCGGTGTGATCCAGCAGATTGATTTTGGCATACCCCACTTTGGAATAATCAGAGATAATAGAGAAGAAGTTCTCAAAGTCGTGCACCTTACTCAGCGCATTGTTGCGCTCCGTATTATCGATATTGACCAACAGGTAGTTTGACAGGTTGTCTTCCGCATCATAAAGCATCAGGCTCCGTATGTCGAGATCCATCACTCCTCTTCGCTCCGACTGAAAAAGCCTGCGTTCTTCATCGAAATCGTATTTCAGATGAAATGTACCGGGACGGCCTGCCCGAAGGCTTTCATGTATATCCCGGATCATATTGGGACTTTCAAACAGGTTCAGTCCGATGATCCGGCTCTTATCGCCGACACCGAATATCTCGAGGTTGCGGTTATTGCAGTCCAGCAACACACCTTCCTTATTATATAGTTCGAGACCCACCGGAATATTGGTGAATATATCGTGAAACAATTTCTCGCTGTGCATCACCCGCTCTTTGATGATGCGCAGCTCCATGCAGATACTAATGATATTTGCCAGCGAAGAGAACCATTGATAATCTTCACTGTTCCACTTCCGGTATCCGTCTACGATGTCGATACCCATATATCCCCATACCCCTTCCTCACGCATCAGAGGTGCCAGCATCATCGAGTTTGTCCCGTTTTCGGCCAGTACTTCGCGATCACGCACGGCAAGCGGAGGCAGTTCGTCGGGTGAGTTCAAAATAACGGGACGATTAGCATGTATCTGCTGATAGAACCAGGGAGCATCTTCCGAACAGATATTCTGTAGTTTCTCTTTCAGGGTGATCACGTTACAGGCCGCCACTTCATAAAGGCAGCTTTGATTTCCGTTTTTCCAGTTGTAGCGCACGATGTAGACCCGGGCACCTTTAAAGAAGTACAGAATGTCAGCCAGCATTTCTTCAAACAATTCGTCACCGGTATCATTACTCAAAAGTTTCAGGAGCGAGTTGGCAATGGAGTTCTGGCAATAGAGCAAATTGTTGATGCGCTGATTCCATGCACATTGATAACCTTGTGTCTCCGGACTCTCTATCCGCTGGCCATATCCGGTGGCAATCAATTGCCCTTCTTCATTCTCCTCCTCCATGCTCAACGCACAATGTATCCAGAATACATTACCGCGACCGGAAGTCACAGGAAAGGTCTGTTCGAACACCCCTTTCCGAGGTATGGAGGTAAACTCATCCGTAATGCGCTTACGATAATCCTGTCGTACGGTAGACATCAACTCGTCAATGTCTAACCATTCACTACTGACTTCCAATGATTTAAGCAGGGTTTCCGAAATAAAACACTTTCCTGTAGTGAAGTTCACTTCCCACCATCCGATCTGTGCCGAAGCACAAATCCTGTTTAGTTTGGCTATGTCGCCCAAAGGATTTTTACTAATTATCATGTTTGCTTTGTTTTGGAAGGGAAACAGTTACTGCCCGAGTGTTTTCACTTCGTTTTTATATCATCCTCCCTGTCCCTCTGCCGGAAAGGATTTGGAACGGATGCTTGTTTTTATTTCTTCTTTGTCTTATATGCGAAAGCCTGCCAGCGTTCCTCCGGCCAGTCCTGTTGTTGCATGTCGAAGCGTGCCATTACAAAAAACAGATCGGACAGACGATTGATAAAGCTCAGAATATCTTCCGGAACAGCATCTTGCCGGTTCAAGGTCCAGAGCCGCCGCTCTGCACGGCGGGCTACGGTACGGGCAAACTGTAACTGAGCAGAGACAGGTGTGCCACCGGGCAACAGGAAATAACCGTTCTCTTTCAGTCCGGCAGTCATTGTATCCATCTCTTGCTCACAGAAAGCCGCCAGTCCGGGCGACAGCACATTCGGATTCTTATCGCGAATGGCGGATGGAGTAGCCACATGACTCATAACTACCATTAACTCTCTTTGGAGGTGGTGCAGCAACTTCTGCCAGTCATGCTCCTGAGGGAGCAATGAACGGATAATGCCGATCACTGCATTCAATTCATCGATGGTCCCGTTCGCCTCGATCCGGATATCATCTTTCTCTACCCTTTCTCCGCCATGAATGCCGGTTGTTCCCCGGTCACCGGTCCGTGTATAGATTCGTTTCATCATTCAAACAATTTAAGTAAATCGATCTCCCCCCAGTATAGATGCGTATAGCTGGCTATCACGTTTTTATATCGGAACACAGGTGTACTGACAGGCATTCTCTTGGCATTGTATACCTGAGTGACAGATTCCAGTGACTCTTCCGGTTTCGGCTCGAATTGTGTATAGTGAAACTCGTGTCCGCGAAGATGTTGGCCGTTATAATCGAACTGCCGGTACCCCAGAGTCAAGCGCCTGTCAGCCTTACGATTCGAGATAAAGAACGGAAGTACCCCTGCCTGCAACCCGACCTCACTGTCCGAGTGCTCCGACCGGTCAAGGAGAATGCCTTTAGAGAGATAAATCATTCCTCCGCATTCGGCAAGTACTCGTCCGCCGGACTCCGCGTAGTTACGTATAGACTGCATCCTTTGCCAAGCCTGACGCAATTTCTCATAATGCTTTTCCGGATAGCCTCCGGGAAGATAAAGCAAGTCCGTACCTTCAGGCAACGGGCGATTATCCTCCGGATTAAAGAGAATAACGGTTCCCAGGCGGCAAAGCACATCCAGGTGTTCCTGATAAATGAAAGAGAAAGATTCCGAATTGCATGCCACGGAGATCTTTAAATCTTCCTGTAGAGAAATATTTGAAACAGGAGGTATCGGAGCAGGAAGTTTCGTTTCCTCAAGCAAACGGTTATAGTCGATGTACTTTTCCATTAATCCGGTCAGCTCTTCCAGCGCGTCCGTTCCTTTCGAATGGCTGAAATCCAGCCCCAGATAACGTGATTCCTGTACCAAGCTCTCCTGTTTGGGCAAATACCCCAAACAGGTAATTCCCAACTCGGTACAGACTTCCTGCAACATTTCGTAATGGCGCGGAGACCCTACCCGATTGAATATAACACCCGCTATCCTGATCTCGGGACGAAAGTGAATGAAGCCCGAAAGCAAAGGAGCCACCGAATAAGCGGCCGATTTGGCATCGACCACCAATATGACAGGTAAATTCAGTAATCCGGCCACTTCTGCCGAGGAACCCCGGTCACGGTCGTAACCGTCATACATCCCCATCATACCCTCCGTGATGCAGGCATCGGCTCCTGTGGCATAACGGGCATAAAGCTCCTTTACATGTCCGGCCGAAGCCATAAAGGTATCCAAATTGATGGAAGGACGTCTGCAAACTGCCGTATGATATTTGGTATCGATATAGTCGGGACCGCATTTGAAAGGTTGAACCTTCAGTCCCTTCTTAATCAACAGAGCCATCAATCCACGACTGACCGTTGTCTTTCCACTGCCCGAAGAAGGAGCCGCTATCAGAAATTGAGAAATCATCCTACATTCCATTATTGTCGGTTTTTATCCTACAAAGATACGGATATTTCTCTGTGAGGGTGCATCTTTACCGGTAAAAAGTGCTACGGCTGCTTGCCCGGCATCAACTCCAGAAACAGGGTGGTGGTAAGTAAGATTCCGATAGATACGCATACAAAGACAAGCAACCAATTAATGTACTTTGCTTTAGGCTTTGTATCGGCATGCAGGTTGTTGAGGAAATACTCCCGGAAAAAGAGATATAAGGCAGGGATCGTTGCACTGGCCAAAAGGAAATCCTCCGGAATATTAAAGAAGTAAGTCTTCGATAAGCCGATCAGCGACCAATGGCACAGGAACAGCACCAAAAACATATTTACCTTACGGGAGAACAACAAAAGCAGACCGATCGTGAAAACTGTTACCGAGCAAGGCATTACCGGCGATGTAATGCCTGGAAAAGTAAGTCCTCTCGCAATGGATACCAAAGGATATACAAATGGTAAAATCAACAATACGTACGAAAGGATATCATATTTATATGTACGTTCGAAAGTAGTATATCCGGTGATGGCATCCCATACCCATATCGTGGCCATAACCACCCAGAACATAGCCAGCGCCCCGTTATAACTGCGCTCGTCACAACAGATGGCATAATATGCGATAGCAATCCACAAATACAGAAAAATCATATATAGCTTCATGCCCATCTTTACCCACGGACGGGGATTCTTTATAAGCATCACTGTCAACAGCAGGCCGGCGACAATGATCAGCAACTGATAGATCCATGTAGCAGAATTATAATACGCAATAGTTTTCCAGAAAATCTCCATAAAATATAGATTCTTTATTTAATAGATAAATTGATTAATGCCGTGTCAGGGAAAAAGCTTTGTGAGGAAGCAGAAACATGGGGAAGGTAGCTCCTACTGCCAACATAAAGATAACGGTACAGGTAACCAGGCCATTAGAGAAAAACGTCTCCATGTATTTGCCCAAACGCTCCGGTTCGTTCATTGTTTGCAGACTCATAATCAACGAGAACACCATATTGTAGGCAAACTTACCCGGAATCATCGGGAGCAATGCCGGTATATAAAGCACAGTCATCGGACAATACACCTTCCGCCCGAGCCACAAACTGCCAAAGCCGATCACCAATGCCCCGAACAAAGAAGCCGTGGCAATGTCGACACCTAGGAAAGTCATCAGGCAATAACGACAGGCATGTCCGGCTGCCGCAAGTATCGCAATCATCTTGAAAGCCCGCAACGGAGGATCGGATATGGCGCCAAAACCAATACCCGCTATTGCGGCAAAAAATCCATCGGAAAGAATATCTAAAGCTATCATATCAAACTGTTTTTAACCATTAACAATGTAAACGACAGGCCTATCGCAATGCTGACAATCAGTAGCGCGGCTTCCGTCAATCGGGCAAATCCCGTAAGGATGTATCCCTCTACAATATCAATCACACCGTTGATCAACGGCACACCCGGAACCAGATAAAGCACGCTGGTGGCAAGAGCTATCTCCGAAGTGGTATCAAAAATCAGTGCCGTCGATGCACAAAGCGACGCAACAAAAGCGGAAACAATGAAAATAATATAATGATTGATTTTCTTCTTCTGCATCTGTTGCTTCAGGAAAAGTCCGGTGATGGTAGCCGAAAAGACAATGCCCATAGAAATAATATCGCCACCAAACAACTTACAGAATGAAGCATTGGCAAATCCGACCAGTAAAAGAACAAATAGCGGATCTATTTTCGGTGCCGATATGATTTTGTTGAACTTATCCGACAATTCGTGTAAAGACAGATGTTTGTCGTAAACCTCCCAGCTCAAGGCACTCAACTCTGAGTTGTGTTCAAAACTGATCGGATGGGGAGGGATATCAATCACTTCATTGCAAGCTTCACGCGTCTCGTTGTCGATGATAGTCAGAATGATGTTTTTGTGAAACACACTCAACTTCACATCCACTCCATAGGCTTCTCCGATACGCTTTGAATTACGGATCACACGGGAGGTATGCACACCTGCTCCCATCAAATGGGCCGAATATCCGGCAATGAACTTGGATATGGAAATCAAAGATTCATTTGTAGTCATAAAATTGCTCACTTTTTTAAATCGGGCGCAAAAGTACAAAAAAGAAAGGAAAGAGAAAGCACATAAATCATTTCATTTCACCAGACTCTCCTTGTCACATTGCTTATCTTTATTATTATTTAGAACTCAACCTAACGAAAGAATTAATAATTGTGCCGTAAGCACACGCAGGAACATCGTCAGCGGATAGACTGTAGCATAACCTACTGCCGGCGCATCACACGATGTCAGATCATTGGAGTAGGCCAACGCCGGTGGATTCGTTGTGGAACCGGCCAACACCCCTATCAACGTATAATAGTTCAGCTTGAAAGCATAACGTCCGATAAAACCGGCCAGCAGCAGGGGAACGACTGTTATAATCATACCGTAAGCGATCCACACATAACCGCCTTCATGGATAATGGTTTCCACAAATCCGTCGCCGGCTCCGAGACCGACACAAGCAAGAAACAGCGAGATGCCGATTTCCCTTATCATCAGATTGGCACTCATAGTGGTATAAGTAATCAGCTTATACTGCGGGCCGAAGCGGCTGATAAGAATCGAAACAATCAACGGGCCTCCTGCCAACCCGAGTTTAACCGGTTGGGGAATTCCGGGAAACATAAACGGGATGCTACCCAGGATACATCCCAAGGCAATACCCAGAAAAATAGGAATCAGATTCGGATGATTCAGGCGTTTCATCGAATTACCCAATACCTTTTCTGCATGACTCACCGCCAACTCACTGCCGACAATCGTCACACGGTCTCCCATTTGTAATTGCAACTGGGGACTTGCCACCAGATCCACTCCCGAACGGTTGACGCGGGTGACACTGGCACCGAAATTATTACGAATCTTCAATTGCGCCAATGTCTTACCGTTCAGTTCGGGCTTGGTTATCAGAATTCGGCGTGAAATCAGTTCTTTGTTCAGCTGTTCCCATTCCACTTCGATCGGTTTGCCGAAAAACGCAGTGATCGCCTCTATATCTATCGGAGTCGCAATAACCAATATTTCATCACCCAGATGAAGCTCAGTATCGGAATTTACCAATTCCGACTCTTTCTTTCCATTCAAATGCCGGATACGCGATACCACAAAATTACGGTTTACCAATGGACGTATATCCTTAATACGTTTACCGTGAAGAGCTTCATTACGGACCTCCAATGAAACAGGACGGACTGTCAACTCTTGTAAATGTCCCAGTCCCTGTTCGGCTTCGGCTTCCTCCTGCTTGGTATTAATACGGAAAAGGTATTTAAGGCCTAACAGCGACATGATGCATCCCACTACACCCAACGGATAGGCTACAGCATATCCCAAAGCAATCTCCGGTGCATCTATCCCGGTCAGGTCACTGTTGGCCTGTTGCGCAGCACCCAATCCGGGTGTGTTGGTCACCGCTCCCGATAAAATACCTACCATGGTGGTAATCGGTATTCCGGTTATAAAATGCAATGCAAGGGTAATGATGACTCCTGCAAAGACAACGATCATAGCCAACATATTGAGGGTGAATCCTCCTTTCTTAAAAGCGGAGAAGAATCCGGGCCCCACTTGCAATCCGATGGAATATACAAATAAGATAAGTCCGAACTCCTTCAGAAAGTGCAATAAATGCTCGTTCAGATTCAGATTAAAATGTCCGAAGACAATGCCGACAAACAAAATCCAGGTAACTCCCAGAGAGATGCCTGCTACTTTTATTTTACCCAGCATAATGCCAAACGCAATGACCAGCGACAGGATAAGCACGGAATGTGCCACTCCTCCACCCCAAAGGTTGGGGTATCCCTCAAACAGGTTTCTTAAAAGTTCCATAGTATAAAAAGTTATGTTGATTGAATACTTGTTTACATATCCCCGGAGAGTCGATCAGTTACTTCACCCACACCATCCGTACAAGAAAGATTTGCCTTACAGGCCAATTCCCCTTCTTGTATTTTCTTTAGGCAATCGTGACACAAACAGTCCGGGAAATGCTCCTTGATATAAGCACGTTGCAGCGAGTCGAGCTTTACCGTAGCACAATGACATAATAATATATTGTCGTGCCGGCATTGAAACACAGCACCACAACACGGACATACCTTTTTCACAGGCACACCACCTTTCTTTTTTTCCTGATTAAATACTTTTTTCGTACTGCTTTCCTAATCCCATGAGTAAAAACAGCCTTTGATGAACGGCAGGTCTTCTGACTGACTTCTAATCTTGAAGCCTTCCCGACGGAGGTGTTCCCCCCACGTCAGTGGCGAAAGGATTGTTTCAAGATATCGATGAAGCTTCACAGCAGCGGGACTGTCCGGGATTTACACCCGATTCCCTTTTAATCCGAATGACGAAAGTCTTCATTCGAAACCAATTCGGGACAAAGATAAGGATAAAAACCAATAGATGAAGAATTGTTAATGAAAAATATAAGATTCATCTTCCTTTATACACTCCGACAGCGAGAATCCGGCTCCCTTTCCATCAGTGCCTCAATAAAGGCTGAATCGGCATCTTCCTCTTTTAGAGCCTCTTTTTCATCAAAATAGAGATTCTAAAAGGAGGATGCAGAATGTCAAATTTCCAAAAACAAAGCGTCTATCAGGACTTTTTTATATGTACCTATTAATCGGTATATTTTTTAATTTATTTCTATATAATCTAATAAATGTATATATTTGCAGCCGCTTAGGTGATGCATACCGGACTTTCTGTTCGTTGCATAAAAGGGAATCGGGTGTAAATCCCGAACAGTGCCCGCTACTGTGATCCCCCTGCTCTTCTACTGTTGCCATCATAATCGGAAGAAGATAAGAAAAGCATTTCTACATATACCACTGTCATAGCCTGTAAAGCATGACGGGAAGGTAGCTTTTCAAAAAGGGATAGTCAGGAAACCTGCCGAAGCAGACATAGATAACAGTGCCCTCCCGGGGTCAGGAAGGCCGTTTACTAACACATTATTCAAAAACATCAATGAACAAAAGATGCTTACTGACCATCCTCATGGGAGGATGCGCGGCAATGGGTGCATTTGCACAACAACACGCGACAGGCAAGAAGACAGAGATGAGTGTTGACCTGAATCCTGTAGTTGTAACAGGTACCGGTACACACCAAAGGCTCAAAAACACACCGGCACCGGTGGAAGTAGTAACCGCCAATGAAATAAAAAAAGCCGGTATCACAGACTTTCAGCAGGCAATGACCATGCTGGTTCCTTCTCTTTCGTTCTCTACTAACTCAATGGGATCTTACCTGATGATGAACGGACTCTCCAATAAATATGTGCTGATTCTGATCAACGGACGTAAACTGACCGGAGATACATCTAATAATATCGACCTCTCACGCATTGATATGAGCCGTGTGAAACGCATCGAAGTGCTGGATGGTGCAGGTTCGTCACTCTATGGCTCTGACGCTATTGCCGGTGTGATCAACATCATCACCAACGAACCGAAAGAACTGATGCAGGTGACTTCTACCACCCGATATGAAGATCATCGCCAACTGACACAAATGGTAAATGCGGATATTGCAACAGAAAAGTTCGGCTCATATACCTCCTATAAACACGAACAAAGTGCAGGATGGCAGAACAGCGATCTGGCATATGTTACTGATAAAAAAGGTAATGTATCGACAGTACCGACCGTATCAGCTACATCCAATGGTTTCCATTCTAATCTGGTAAACCAGAAATTCACGTTCGAACCGACTGAAAAGCTCTCTTTCTATGCTAACGGAGGATACTATTGGAAGTTGACGGACCGCCCTGTATACACAGCAGATATCGATGGAGGTTCCAAGTATGATCTACATTACGAATCGTATAACTTCGGTTTGGGAGGACGTTACAAAATCAACAAGCGTTCTTCCATCCAACTCGATTTGATGAATGATAACTATATGCAGAACTACAAATATACTGTAGCTGACGATAAAAATAAGATTGCTATTGGAGATTACGCCAAAACCAAAGAGCAGCACTTTTATGATGCAGAGCTAAAGGGAATCTTCAACTTTGCCAAAAACAACATGACGGTACTGGGAGTGGATTACCGCTCTGAAAGCCTGGATCGTCCCAGTGCAAGGGTGGACAAGTCAGTGTATACGGCATCCGCTTATGCGCAACACGAAATCAAGTTATGGAACTGTTTGACCGGTATTGCCGGCGTACGCTATGATTATCACGAGCTGGCAGGAGGACGCTTTACTCCGAAAGTGGCTGTGATGTATTCAGTAGGTGCTTTCAATATTCGTGGTACTTATTCTACCGGTTACCGTGCCCCCGGTCTGGACGAACTTTATTATTATATGAATAAAGGCAAAACGATCACACAAGGTAATAAAGATTTGAAAGCGGAACACAGTAATTATTATTCTGTAAATCTGGAATACAATACAAACCGCCTGAATGTCTCTGTTACCGGTTATTTGAATTATATCGATGATATGATTAACTCTACTACATATAGACTTGTAGATCTTCCTAACGGTGAAGAGTTACGTGCTCAGGCCCAAAAAGAGTTCAACCTGACAGACTCTGAAACAAAAGCGTTAGCTAACTACAAACTCTACGGCAACCTCGACAAAGGTGTTGTCAGAGGTTTTGAAGTAAACGCAGCCACCAACCTCGGCGCAGGCTTCAGCCTGAACGGAAACTATGCTTACGCTTATGCACGTGGCAAGAGTGTGGACGGTGTATGGGGTAACATAGACCGCTCGGTACGCCACACCGGAACCGTAGCAGGAAACTACACACATGCATGGAACGACTATATGCTGAACGTAAATATCAACGGTCGTTTCCAAAGCAAACGTTTCCACCCGGGACATAGCTACGGCGACGCTCCGGGCTATGGCGTATGGAACTTGAATGTGAAACACTCACTGACAGGTTTCCAACACTTGGGACTGGACTTCGGTATGGGTCTCGACAATATTTTCAACAAACGTGATACTCGTCCTAACGGTGTGAACTACGCACTCCTCTCTCCGGGACGTATGGCATATGTAAGTTTAACCCTTCGTTTTAAGAAATAAACAATGAAAACATATATTCTCTCTTTATTCTTGTTAGTTTCCCTCTTCTGCTCTGCGCACGAAGGGGGGAACTTCGTGGCCTCCGATATGCTGGCCGGCATGCAGCCGGGTGATAAAGCCGCCTTGCTTATGGTACACTTCGGCACTACCTATGATGACACCCGCACCAAGACGATCGATGCCATCAATGCGAAAGCCAAAGAAGCATTTCCGCAAATAGAAATGCGTGAAGCTTATACCTCACGTATCGTAATGCGCCGCCTCAAAGCTCGTGGCATTGAAAAACCTAATCCGCTGGAAGCGCTGCTGAAACTTCTCGGAGATGGCTATACACACGTCATTGTGCAAAGCACCAATATCATAGAAGGCGTTGAAATGGAATCATTGAGGCGTGATGTTGCTTCAGTAGCCCGTTTTTTTAAAGAGATCCGGGTAGGTAACCCGCTGCTCTATTCGGTAGAAGATGCTGAGGCAGTAGTAGATATCCTCGGTGCAGGCAAACCGGAAAAAGGAAGTGTAGTACTTGTGGGTCATGGAACCTACACTCCCAGTACCGCCACTTATGCAATGATCGACTACATGCTGAAAGCCAAAGGATTGAAAAACTTTCATGTAGGCACTATCGAGGGTTATCCTACTTTCGACACCATGCTTCAGCAACTCAAAGATAACAAAACGAAACAGGTTACGCTGGTTCCGTTCATGTTTGTGGCAGGTGATCACGCCAATAACGATATAGCCGTCGACTGGAAAGAAGCCCTTGAAAAAGAAGGTTTGAAAGTAGATGTACGTATGCAGGGGTTGGGCGAAATACCCGCCATCCAACAACTGTTTATCGATCATGCCCAATTTATGCTAAAGCATGAAATGGTGGATATAATGAAGAAAAAAGCCAAATATGCAAAAGACAAAGACGAATGAAAAGAATCATATTAGCTGCATTGGGGAGTGCTTTATTACTTCCCTCACAGGCACAACAGAAAAATAAAGAATATACTAACTTCAACGATTCTGTATTTTCAATCAACGAAGTAGTAGTGGCAACCAACTACAGACGCAAGACCGATGCTTTGAAACTGGATGTTCCGGCAAAGTTCATTCCTATTTCAACCAACTCCATTACTTCCGGAATGCTTGAGAAACGAAACATCCGGGATATACAGGAAGCCTCCCGTTTCCTTCCCGGTGTGCGCTTTCGTACCTCTTACGGAGCGTTTACCCAATTCTCAATCCGTGGATTCGATAATTCTGTAATCATGGTAGACGGAGTACGTGACGAACGCTCGTCTATTGACAACTCTTATCCGTTCATGGACTTATCGGCTGTGGAAAGCATCGAACTGTTAAAAGGTCCGGCTTCAGTACTCTACGGACAATCCGCTGTGGGTGGTGTCCTTAATATTGTCCGCAAGGCTCCTGTAAGCAAGCAAAGTGTCTATGCCCGCCTGGCTTATGGCAGTTACTATAACAAGCAGGCCACAATGGCTTTGGGCGGTAAACTGATAGGACCATTGAACTACCGTGCCAGCGTCAATTGGCAGGATCAGGAAGGATGGAGAAGCAATGCTACCAAACGTCTCTCCGGCTATCTGGCCTTAGGAGGGCATTTGACAGAAAATGACGAATTGGATATCCGTATCGGAGCTAACCGCGATTTCTATCCGACAGAAATCGGTTTACCTCCCACAATGTCTTATGACATCCTCTCAGCCACAGACGGCAGCAAATATCTGAGTAAGGGGGATGCCCTGCCCGGACTGAACAAGAAAGCCCGCTACAACAGTGAATCGGACTTTATGTACAACCGTGGTTTCAATGCTTCTGCCATGTATAAGCACACATTCAGCGAAGCTTTCAAATTGATGGAGAAATTGTCTTATACCTATGACGACATAGACTACTTTGGTACCGAATCACTGGACTACCTCACAAGCGACCGTCCCATCTATGATCATTATTACATGACCAAAGACAAACAGGGCAATGATACCAAAAAGTATATCTGCCTGGACTCCATCTACTACAGTTACCCGCTACGCTTTTCACATATCGCTAAAACTGTGAACAATCAATTGGAGGCAAGCGGAAAGTTCTATACGGGAGACGTTGCACACAACTATTTGGGCGGTTATTCTTTTGTATCCTTGATGCGTGACTCTTATATGGCCTATGGCAATGGAAGCACCGGAGCCACCGGTCCCGGAACCACAGGACATGGCTCGGTATACAACCCTCACAGCATTGGTTGGATGGAAGCTCCTTTCAGATTTGTTACTGCACAGAAAACATTTACCCACGGATTTTATCTGCAAGACTTGGTGGAATTCAGTGATAAACTGAAAATGATGCTGGCCGGACGTTACGATCTTTTTATGTATAAGACTGCTAACCTGAACACCAGTGACGGAGGACGCCATTATGATAAACCGGATGACGATGCTTATAATAAAATAACCAATGGTGCCTTCACCTTCCGTGCCGGATTGGTATATCTGCCTATTGAAAAACTATCTGTTTACGGTTCATACGGTACTTACTTCAAGCCTATCCGCGCATTTTATGACGCTAACACCATTTATATCGACAAGGATGGAAAAGAGTTCACTCCCGTAAATGGTAAAGAGGTATTCAAGCCGGAGAAAGGTTTCCAGGTAGAAGTGGGTGCACGATACGAGATCACACGTACATTGCAGACTAACGTAAGTTTGTTCTATATCAATAAGGATAATATCCGCCAGACTCTTGCCAACAAAGGCGATATTTCCAACGGCGTAGAACTGGACAAGAAAGTTGTGGGACAAGTAGGCAGAATGGATTCCAAAGGATTCGATATTGACATTACCTGGAGTCCCATCTACAACTTGTCGATGAGCGCCGGATACGGATATACCGATGCAAAGGTACGCGATTTAGCCGACAACCCTTATATGCCGACCACTTCAAGCAAAGGCAAACAATATGCCTACATTCCTAAAAACACATTCTATGCTTTTGGCGCTTACACCGTATCCAAAGGCGTGTTAAAGGGACTGGGAGTAAACTTTTCTACCAGTTTTCAGGACAAAGTATACCGCAACTCGGATAATACGAGCTCGTTCGATGCTTACTGGCTGACCGACCTCGGTTTCTCTTATACATTAAAGAGCAATGTGCGCCTGGGAGTCAACATCAATAATCTGTTCAATAAAGAATACTGTAATCAGGCACTTGGTAATCAGTTAATACCAAGCATGCCTCGTAACTTCATGCTTTCCGCATCTTATACTTTATAATGATGATCACGAAATTCATGTATACCATTCACAGGGTACTGGGCACACTGCTCAGTATCCTGTTTTTAGTTTGGTTCCTATCGGCTTTTGTCATGATGTACCACGGATTTCCACGTGCATCACAAGCTGAAAAATTAGAAAAGCTGGAGCCTCTGTCTCCTTCTCTGCCTTCTGTCAGTGAAATTACTTCTCGCCTGCCCGAAGGAGAAAAAGTTAAGGGAATCCGTTTAGACCGATACCTCGGACAAACCATATTCCATATCCGTACGGACAAAGGTGAACACAATCTTCCGGCCGACTCCGTTCAGGCACTTCCGGTTATAGACGGAAGCCGCATCCACCGGGTAGCCTCTCTATGGTGTAACGCACCGATAGACAGAATCGATACTTTGAACCGACTGGATCAATGGATACCCTTCGGCAGTCTGAAAAGAGAGTTTCCCATCTATAAATTTCACTTTGCCGACACAGAAAAGCACCAGCTATACATTGGTTCGCAAAGCGGAGAAGTCTTGCAGTTCACTACCCGTAACGAACGTTTCTGGGCATGGCTGGGAGCCATTCCTCATTGGGTTTATTTTACTTGGCTCCGCCAAGATGCCGCTTTATGGAGCATTACGGTAATCTGGTTATCCGGTATCGGATGCCTGATGACTATTGCCGGATTGTGGGTAGGTATGGATGTATGGCGTCGATCACGAAAGCAAAAAGGAAAATTCTCACCCTATCGTAAAAAGTGGTATCACTGGCATTATGTAACGGGAATTGTTTTTGGACTTTTTGTTCTGACATTCTGTTTCAGCGGTATGATGTCACTGGCGGAAGTGCCGGCATGGATCAGCAAACCGGTATTGGACAGGAACCCCACACGGGAAATAAAGAAGGGAGCACCCAAACCAGATCAGTATCTATTGGATTATCGGCAAATACTAACTGAATATCCGGACGTACGCCAGGTGGAATGGAGTAATTTCCGTTCAAAACCCTACTACATAGTAAAACGGAGTGAAGGAGATCTGTACATCGATGCCTCCGACTCTCTGCCCCATCCGTTGAAATTGGACAAAAAACAGGTTACTGACGCAGTAAGGACAATCCATGGGGACAGCATCCATCTGAAGGTCGAATTGATTGATAAATTCGAAACTTACTACCGCGACATGAGTAGGATGTATCGCGACCGCAGTTTATTACCGGTATGGAAAATCACAGTAGACGATCCCGACCACAGTTGTTATTACATTCATCCGGAAACAGCCACAGTCCGATACGTCAATAGCACTGCCCGTTGGAAATACTGGATGTATACCGCTTTGCACAGACTACGCATACAAGGACTGAACTCCTCTCCTACACTTCGTAAAAGTGTACTGTGGGTATTGCTGCTTGGCGGCACGGTTTGTTCATTAAGCGGAGTTGTACTCGGAGTGAGATATATCGAACGAAAATGCAGAAAGAAAACAAGAAGATAACATGAAAGTATTGACCTTATTTCGTCATAAAAGAACACTGTACATAGCCGGAAGCGTATTGCTTCTGGCTATTGCCTTTACTATCGGCTACCGCTATTGGATGGCCCCGACACGGATCCTGATTGTCAATCCGCTACCGGCACAAGCTGCCGACATAGTATTGAACAACGATAGCCGGAATATAGAAGTTACTTGCATACAAACCGAAAATTTGGAGTCCTTTAAGGGCTATGATGCCGTAGTTCTCTATGGACGCAGCCTCAACCTGAACGATCGACAAATGAAGGAGGCGGAACGTGCCGCATCGGCCGGTATTCCACTTTTCACGATTTCACTGCGTAACTTCAATACAATTATCAACAGGAATATCACCCCTGAGCAGGAAGCCATGCTTATGCAATATTTCGGGGATGCCTGCCGACAGAATTACCGGAACGGATTACGTTATCTCCGACACATTGCCACACCGACACGCTGGAACATTGAAACTTTTGATGCCCCTCTTCGCCTACCCAACAATCTATTTTATCATCAAGAATATGGAAAATACTTCGAGACTCAGAAAGCCCTTGAACAATACCTGCGTCAAAAAGGTATTTTCCATGAAAACGGACCTAAAATCGCTTTCATCTCCGGAGTCAGTTTTCCAATGGAAGGTAACAGAGCACATGTAGACACATTAATATCCAAAATGACACAAGCCGGATTTAATGTTTATCCCATAGCAGGAAAAGAAAAGCGGGAAGAGATGCTACGTTCTCTACATCCGGATGCATTGGTTTACCTTCCCATGGGAAGACTTGGAGATGATTCGCTGATTAACTGGCTGCATACCGAAAATATCCCCATTTTCAATCCTTTCCCCCTTATTCAGTCACGGGAAGAGTGGCTTGATCCGATGAAACCCGTCAGTGGCGGAACCCTTACAGCTCGTGTCCTCGTCCCCGAAATAGACGGAGGAATGACACCTTTGTTAATTGCTACACAGAATTTACACAAAAGCGGATATTATCTGCACGAACCGGAAATGGAAAGAGTGGATAACTTCATCAGCCATGTACACAAATATCTGGATTTACGTACTAAACCCAACTCGGATAAACGCATCGCCATCTGTTACTTCAAGACACCGGGCAAAGATGCATTATTGGCCAGTGGAATGGAAGTGATTCCGTCACTTTACAACTTTCTGAAAAGGTTACGCACCGAAGGTTATGATGTCAGCGGGCTTCCTGCTACTGTCGAGGAGTTAGGCAAACAAATCTACCGGGATGGAGCTGTAATGGGTTCATACGCTGCCGGAGCTCAAGAAAATTTTCTACAGACAGCCCATCCGGTTTGGCTGACTAAAACACAGTATGAAAAGTGGGTACATGAAGCAATCGAACCAGATAAATACAAAGAAGTTACTGAACGTTACGGAGATGCTCCGGGCCATTTACTGACCGGAACAAACCCTCAAGGAGAAGCACAATTAGCCATTGCCTGCCTCCGCTTCGGCAACATCCTGCTTTTCCCTCAGCCCCGTCCTGCATTGGGGGACGATGATTTCAAACTCGTTCATGGCATGCCGGTCGCACCGCCGCACAGTTATCTGGCACCTTACCTATATGTACAAAAAGGGTTTCAGGCAGACGCGTTAATTCATTTCGGCACGCATGGCAACCTTGAATATACTCCGGGGAAAAATGTAGCCCTTTCTCATAATGATTGGGCAGATGCTTTGGTAGGTGACTTACCTCACTTCTATTATTATACTACCGGTAACGTAGGTGAAGGTATCATTGCCAAACGTCGCACTCATGCTGTGCTTGTCACCCACTTGACTCCTCCCTATGTGGAAAGCGGAATGCGTCAACGATACACTTCTTTACTGGAAGACATTCACAAAATACTTTCCGAAGACATAGAGAAAAACCGGACTTTGGGAATCCGCATAAAAAAAGAGGTCATAAAGTTGGGGCTACATCGTGACCTCAAATTAGATTCTGTATCCAGTCGTCCTTATACCGCCGAAGAACTGGAACGTATTGATCTATTTGCCGAAGAGATAGCCAATGAAAAAACGATTGGAGCTTATTATACCCTCGGTGAAACCTATTCTGCGAGAGACCTGCTTACCACCACACTTGCAGTCAGTGCCGATCCTTTAGCCTATCAAATGGCGAAACGTGATCGCGATAAAGGAAAAATTACGACCGAACAGTTACAAGATTTTGGCTACATCACCCATCACTATTTACCCATAGCCAAACAACGGTTAATCCCCTTGTTACAAAATCCGCCTAAGGATACCACAGGGATCGCCCCCGAATTGCAAGAGGCACTCCGTTATCATGCGCTTTTAGTTTCATCCACCGGTAACGAATTGAACGCCATGCTACGCGGATTAAAAGGTGGCACAGTATTTCCGGCTCCCGGTGGAGATCCGGTACTCAATCCGAATGTCCTGCCGACGGGACGGAACATGTATAGTATCAATGTAGAAACAACTCCGGGCATATTGTCATGGGAAGAAGGCAAACGATTGGCAGAAGCCACACTGAAAGCCTATCGTGAGAATCACAACGGAGAGTATCCACGAAAAGTAAGCTACTCTTTTTGGGCCGGTGAATTTATCACGACCGAAGGGGCTACGCTGGCACAAGTATTCTGGATGTTAGGCGTAGAACCCATACGCGACAAAATGGGACGTGTGGTCGATCTACGCTTAGTGCCTTCCTCAGAGTTAGGCCGGCCCAGAGTCAACGTCGTCGTACAAGTGTCGGGACAACTACGTGACATAGCGGGTTCCCGACTGACTATGCTAACCGATGCCGTTCGCCTTGCTTCGGCCGCAGACGACAAAGCATACCCTAATTATGTCTCTTCCGGTACACGCTTGCAGGAAAAACTGCTGGTAGAAAAAGGAGTATCACCCAAAAGAGCACGTGAGATGTCAGTCATGCGTGTATTTGGTCCTGTCAACAGCGGATATAGTACCGGTATGATGGCATATACGGAAAAGAGTGACCGATGGGATCATGAATCGGAGTTAGTAGACGGATATCTGAACAATATGGGAGCCACCTATGGTGATGAAGAGAACTGGGGAGGTATGCAAAAAGACCTTTTTGCTTCCGCCCTTTCCGAAACTGATGTAGTGATACAACCCCGGCAAAGTAATACCTGGGGACCACTTTCACTTGACCATGTATACGAATTTATGGGAGGTCTGTCGTTGACAGTGAAGACACTGACCGGTAAAGAACCGGATGCCTTAATGGCTGACTATCGCAATCGAAACAACAAACGGATGCAGAATATCAACGAAGCAATCGCTGTAGAGGCGAGAGCTACCGTGCTCAACCCAACTTTCGTGAAAGAACGGATGAAAGGAGGTGCCACCACCGCGCAAATGTTCGGTGAAATATTCCGTAATATCTTCGGATGGCATGCCACCCGTCCATCGGCAATGGATAAAGAGATCTTCAACGATCTCTATAAAATGTACATTGTAGATGAAAACCATTTGGGTATCCGGAACTATTTCCAAAGAATTAATCCGGCTTCTTATCAGGCAATGACCTCAGTCATGCTTGAAAGTGCCCGGAAAGGATACTGGAAAGCGAGCGACGAACAATTGAAAGTAACAGCCCGACTACATGCGCAAATCACCCGCGAAGCCGGTGCCGCCTGTACAGAATTTGTATGCGATAACCGAAAGCTTCAGCAATTTGTAGAAGGTCACTTGGACAACAATGATTCTGAAAGTTATCGTCTGGTTATGCAAGAAGTCCATCAGGCAGGAAACGAAAAAGGAAAAGATATCGTATTGAAAGAGGAGAAACTCACGAAAACGGAAAACCGGAAAAAGAATGTGGTAAATGGCATCCTTACCGGCGTTATTGTTCTTTTAGTATTCGGTGGAGTAATATACCTGCTGAAACGTAAAAAATAAGTTTATGGAACATATCATTCATTTACTAATCGGTTTCATCGTTTTAAGTTTCCTTCTCAAAACCGGTTTCTATCCACGATGGGGAATCTGGTTGTCAGCACTTGTCTATACGGTTTTCCTTATTTGTATAGGTCCATGGGCTACGGAACAATCGCCAACAGAGATAAACTCTCTGCTGGCCTCTGCCCCACACATACTGACCCTTTCAGTATATGTCACGCTCGAAGCCTCAATAATGATCGCTTTTTGCTTCAACTGTTTTGCAGACACCTCAAAACAGCGGACACTTTTCCAACGGACAGTTACATACATATTGAATTTTTATCCCGGACTGCTAATGGCGGGCATACTAACCTATCTGCTTATACAGTTGTTCTTCGCTTTTCCGGGAGTCAGCTTCGGACTGATCACCGGCATCTCTTCAGTTGCTGTTTTTATACTGATATCCGGACTGAGCCTACTCTTGAAAAACATAGTAGGAGAACGGAAATTACGACTTGAAATACTCTTCATCACCAATCTGTTTATCGTACTGCTTAGTGTCGTTAGCACAGGAAACAACTAAAGAAATAACAATTATAAATATGGAAACAATATCAAATGCGCTTTTCTGGATATCCAACGGGCTACTTGTCCCGGTAGTAGTTCTGTTGTTACTATTCTTTGCGCGTGCTGTACTGCTTGCAGGCGGCTTCTTCGGAGAATTTTATCGTAGGGTACATACTCAAAAATCTCTTGCCGAGCAGTTGGAAGAACTGACTCCCGACAATATCGAAGAAAAAGCGGATTCCCTTACCGGAGACAGAAGTACCCCCGTGCAACGCTGTGTATACAAGCTTTATACGCATCGGGACAATGCAGCTTATTGTGAGCGATTGCTTGCTAACTTTGAAGTAGATGCCGAACAAGAATTGGGACGTTCACGTACATTTGTCAAGCTGGGTCCCATGCTCGGACTAATGGGTACATTAATCCCAATGGGTCCCGCACTTGTAGGTCTGGCCACAGGAGACATTGCTTCAATGGCCTACAATATGCAAGTAGCATTTGCCACCACTGTAGTAGGTATGGTTATAGCTGCTATCGGAGTGGTCACCCTACAAATCCGGCAACGTTGGTATGCCCGTGAAATAAACGACCTTGAATTTATCAGTAAAACCCTAATCCATGGCACGAAACAAACTTCTACACAACCAGAATGATACTGACCCGATGGGAACAGTAGCCAACTTATTCGATGTAGCCATGTTTTTTGCTGTGGCATTGATGGTAGCACTCGTCAGCCGATTCAATATGACCGAAATTTTCTCCAAAGAAGATTATACGATGGTAAAGAATCCCGGACAAGAGAACATGGAGATTATCACAAAAGAAGGTAAAGAGATTAAACGATATACTCCATCCGAACAGAAAGAATCATCCGGTAAACGAGGAAAGAAAGTAGGTGTAGCCTATGAACTCGAGAATGGAAAGATCATTTATGTCCCTGAATAAAGGGCAGAAAAAGGATTAATCCGTATCTTTGCCGTTCAAGCCGGTATAGGTATAGTTCAAGCCGGAAATGAATCCAAGAATTTCACTATAGATTATCATTATGAAACAATCCAAAATTATCGTAGCCGGCATTGGGCCGGGAAGCGAACAAGATATCACTCCTGCCGTGCTCGCCGCTGTACGCGAAGCAGATGTAGTGGTGGGATATAAATATTATTTCCGTTTTATACGTGATTTTGTCCGTCCGGACGCCGAGTGTATCGACACCGGGATGAAACGCGAACGTGCCCGCGCCGAACAGGCTTTCGAATATGCCGAACAAGGAAAGACCGTTTGTGTCATTAGCTCCGGAGATGCCGGTATCTATGGCATGACACCCTTGATCTACGAAATGAAACGCGAACGTCAGAGTAACGTAGAGATCATTGCCTTACCGGGAATCAGCGCTTTCCAGAAAGCGGCCTCACTACTTGGTGCACCGATCGGGCATGACTTCTGTGTCATCTCTCTATCAGACCTGATGACACCATGGGAACGTATCGAGCGCCGTATCCTCGCTGCAGCCCAGGCCGACTTTGTGACGGCTGTATACAATCCCAAGAGTGATGGGCGCTATTGGCAAATGTATCGTCTGCGCGAAATCTTTCTGCGCGAAGGACGCTCACCGGAAACCCCTGTAGGCTATGTTCGGCAGGCTGGTCGTGAAGAACAGGAAATACACATCACCACTCTCGCCGCATTCGATCCGGAAACTGTGGATATGTTTACGGTCGTTCTGATTGGTAACTCACAAACATATACATTTAACCAAAACATAATTACTCCGCGGGGATACTATCGCGAAACACGCAGTGAAGCAACCGGTATCGGACAAGACATCATGATACGCAGTTTCCGCACCATCGAGACGGAATTGAAGAACCGTGATATTCCACTCGACCGGAAATGGGCCTTATTGCATGCTATCCATACGACAGCCGACTTCGAGATGGAACGTCTGCTTTACACTGATCCCAATGCTGTGGCCTCTCTCTATGACGCCATCCGCACAGGAAATCTGCGGACTATTGTAACAGATGTAACGATGGCAGCTTCCGGCATCCGTAAAGGTGCATTGCAGCGTCTGGGTGTAGAAGTGAAATGTTACTTGAACGATGAAAGAGTAGCCGAAATGGCAACTTCAAAGGGGATCACCCGTACACAAGCGGGCATCCGCCTGGCTGTGGAAGAACATCCTGATGCACTCTTTGTCTTTGGTAATGCCCCCACAGCACTGATGGAACTTTGTGATCTGATCCGGAAAGAGAAAGCGCAACCGGCAGGTATTGTAGCCGCTCCCGTAGGGTTTGTCCATGTAGAAGAGTCAAAACACATGACAAAGCCCTTCACCCGCATCCCCAAACTGATTGTGGAAGGACGCAAGGGCGGAAGTAATCTGGCTGCCACCCTGGTAAATGCCATTCTTTGCTATCCCGATGCGGAACAACTCAGACCCGGAAGAGACGTATAGCAGACGACCGGTATACAAACGTTTTATTTATTAGAATCGTTCATTATATAAAAAGAATGAAGACCTCAGAAACAACCCGACCTACTCTTTCTTCTCTCCCTGTCGGGAAGAGAGCGGAAGAGGGTACACCCCATAACCTTTTCACCGTTATAGGTCTCGACGACAGTCCTTCGCCTTACCTCTCACCTTCCGTCAAGGCATTGATAGACCAAGGATGTGTCTTTTCAGGAGGAGCGCGCCATCACGACATTGTTGCCCCACTGCTCCCTGCCGGAGCAAAGTGGATCGACATCACCGTTCCTCTCGATCAGGTATTCGCCCGTTATGCAGGACATCCCCATATCATTGTCTTTGCTTCGGGTGACCCTATCTTTTTCGGCTTTGCCAACACGATCCGCCGACGTCTGCCCGATGCGGAGATTCGGCTCTATCCCTCTTTTAACTCTTTGCAAACGCTGGCACACCGATTAGTGATGCCCTACGATGATATGCGCACCATCTCCCTTACCGGACGCCCATGGCATGGATTTGATCGTGCATTGATAGAACGTACTCCCAAGATGGGAATCCTCACCGATCGCGAACATACGCCTGCTACCATTGCAAGCCGGATGCTGGACTATGGTTACAACGATTATACCATGTACATAGGTGAACATCTGGGACATCCGGCAAAAGAACTGATTCGCCGGATGACGCTTGAAGAGGCAGCCGCAGAAACATTTGAATATCCCAATTGCCTGATTTTAACTACAGGTGACGGACTGCAATCTGTAAACGGAGGAATACTCTCCCCTCGCTTCTTCGGCATCCCCGACGAAGCATTCGAACTGCTTGACGGACGTGCCCGGATGATCACCAAAGCCCCTATCCGCCTGCTCACCTTGAGTGCCTTGGAACTAAACCGACGGACTTCTTTCTGGGATATCGGCTTCTGCACCGGCTCCGTCTCTATCGAAGCCCGATTACAATTTCCCCATCTGCATGTCACATCTTTTGAGATCCGCCCCGAAGGCAAGCGACTGATGGAAATCAACAGCCGGCGTTTCGGTACTCCGGGCATTACCACCGTCATCGGTGACTTTCTTGAAACAGATACCGCCATTTATCCCTGTCCCGATGCAGTTTTTATCGGCGGACATGGCGGACGGCTGAAAGAAATCATATCCCGGGTCCGGCATAAGCTTCTTCCCGGAGCACGCATCGTTTTCAACTCCGTATCCGAAGAAAGTAAAACGCATTTCATCGAAGCCGCCAACGAATCCGGACTCTGTTTTCTCGGCGGAACAAGAGTCGCAATAAATGAATATAATCCAATAGAGATCCTGGTGGCTTCAGCTCCGGACTCTCCTTATCTATAAAAATATATGAAAACAGCCATTATTGTCATATCAGAAGCCGGCATAGCACTGGCCAAGACACTGGAACAGGAACTTCCCGAATCAGAGATCTTTTCTACCGGCACAGACACAGATTGCCACTCTATTTCCAATCTTCAGGAGGCCGTTCCTGAGATATTCCATAAATTCGATGCTATTATCTTCATCGGAGCTATGGGAATTTGTATCCGTGCCATTGCTCCCCATATTGAAGACAAGCATAAAGATCCCGCCGTTGTCTGTGTAGACAGCACAGGACGTTATGCTGTCTCTGTCCTGTCCGGACATATTGGTGGAGCCAACGGACTGACCCGGTATGTGGCAAGCATTCTGGGAGCCGAACCTGTGATTACCACCCGGAGTGACCGTACCGGTCTTTGGGCCCTCGATACTCTTGGCAAAAAATACGGTTGGCAAACAGTCCCGGCCGAATCATCGGATATGAATCATCTGATCACACTCTTTGTAGATTGCAAACCAACAGCTCTATTACTCGACATTCGCGACGAAGGCACAACACAGTTGGAACATACCTTGCCTCCTCACGTCGATGTATTCTACAAATTTGAGGATATGGATCTCCGGAAATATGACTTGCTCCTGCTTGTCACTCCATTTATTTACAACACCTCTGACACTCCGGCACTCTACTACGTCCCACCGGTATTGCATATGGGAGTCGGACTGGCCCGCGATGCCCATCCGGTGGATACCGTCATTACCCATCTGATGGATGTTGTGGTGCAAGCCAACATGATCCCTCTTGCCATACGTACCGTATCTTCCATTGAAGAAAAAAAAGACGAACCGGTGCTCAAACTACTTGCAGAGGCTTATCAGACCCGGCTTTACACCGCCAGTCAACTCAGCAAAATAGAGGTGCCCACTCCAAGTGAAGTGGTCAACAAGCACATGGGTACTCCCAGTGTATCCGAAGCCTCTGCCCTACTCTCTTCCGGAGGCGGTCCCTTACTCCTGCCCAAACAAAAAGGCGCTAACTTTACTGTAGCCATCGCCATGGACGCCGCCTCCGTACGTCAAGGGCACATCGAAATTGTCGGAGCCGGTCCCGGCGATCCGGAGCTGATTTCCGTACGCGGACGTCGCTTTCTCGAAGAAGCCGACCTGATACTTTATGCCGGCAGTCTCGTCCCCCGCGAACTGACAGAATGTGCCAAAGCCGGTGCTACCATACGCAGTTCGGCTTCCATGACTCTCGAAGAGCAATTTGCCTTGATGAAAGAGTTTTATGACCGTGGACAGTTAGTAGTCCGTCTGCATACAGGCGACCCTTGTATCTATGGTGCCATCCAGGAGCAAATGAATTTCTTCGACCAATATGGTATGCATTACCACATCACTCCGGGGATCTCTTCATTTCAGGCTGCCGCCGCTGCTCTCCAATCCCAATTCACCATTCCGGAGAGGGTACAGACCATCATCCTCACTCGCGGTGAAGGTCGTACACCGATGCCCGAGAAAGAGAAACTCAGCCTCCTGGCACGTTCGCAAAGCACCATGTGCATCTTCCTCAGCGCAGGCGTAGTCGATCAGGTTCAGCGAGAGCTCCTCGAGCACTATCCGCCCACTACACCTGTAGCTGCCTGTTATCATCTGACCTGGAAAGACGAACGCATCTTTCGCGGACAATTACAGGATTTAGCTAAGATCGTAAACGAAAACCATCTGACTCTGACTACCATGATTGTCGTAGGCGATGCCATCGATAATCGGGAAGGACTGTCACGACTATATTCTCACCAATTTAAACACTTATTCCGTAAATAATCATGATACTTATATTTGGAGGAACCACTGAAGGACGGGCTGCCGTCAATGTAATCGAAGAAGCCGGGAAACCTTATTATTACTCAACCAAAGGTGACGAACAGGATATCTACCTGCATCATGGCATACGCCTGAGCGGCGCCATGACCCGGAGAACCCTGAAAGCTTTCTGTCGCCAAAACGACATTCGCCTTTTGATAGATGCCGCCCACCCCTTTGCCGAAAAGCTGCATGATACAGTAACCGATGTTGCGCATGATCTCGGCATTCCCTGCATTCGATACGAACGCATTTACGACCGCTCTTACCTCAACCCGATTTTCGAAGACAACTGCGACCCTGATGATTTGCCTTTTAAATTTGAATATGACAATCGGGATCTGTTGCGCGAGTTGAAGAAAGAAAAAGAGGGTCACAGATTTCTTTTCCTGACAGGCGTCCAGTCCATCGCCCGATTCAAATCTTTATGGACCAAGAAGAAGTATGAATGTTACTTCCGTATTCTCGACCGTGACAGCTCCCGTGAAATAGCCCGTCAAGCCGGATTCCCGGAAGATCATCTGGTGTACTATCATCCCGAAACGGAGAATCTGCCCCAACTCCTGCAAGAACTGTCTCCCCAGGCAGTCGTCCTGAAAGAAAGTGGGAAGTCCGGAGGATTCACCGAAAAGAAAGACATGATCCTGGAATATGGGGCAACTCCTTACATCCTTCTCCATCCCGAATTAGAATATTACGATATAACAGTAGACGGAGTAAACAGTCTCCGCCGTACCCTTGAGAAAATGCTGCCCGATTACTTCCCATTGCGTAGCGGACTCACTACCGGGAGTTGTGCCGCAGCCGCTGCCATAGCTGCTTTTCGGAAACTGAAAAATCCCATACTCGAGGATTTTAACCGGAATATCCATACCGTCCTTCCCAGTGGCGAAACGATTGAAATTCCTTGCCAATCCGTATCCGGAACATTCTCCGACGAGAAAATTGAAGTCAGCGCTACCGTCATCAAAGATGGAGGAGACGACCCCGATGTAACCAGTGGGCTGCCGATTGTAACCACTTTAACCCTGAACCTCGCAGAAGCGAAACAGGCTAATAACGCACCTGTACAAACTCCGGAAACATGGGAGTTCGTCTTCCATGGTGGCCCGGGTGTAGGAACAGTTACCCTGCCGGGACTCGGGCTCGAAGTAGGTGGTCCGGCCATTAACGCTACTCCCAGGCAAATGATTATCGACAATCTGAGGAATTGCATCCGGTACTACTATCGATACCTGCCAAACGCTCCCATCCATGTCACCATCTCAGTTCCCGGAGGTGAAGAAGTCGCCGCACGTACTTTCAACCCCCGGCTGGGTGTCGTAGGCGGAATCTCCATCATCGGTACCAGCGGTATTGTGAAACCCTTTTCTTCCGAAGCTTTCGTCCGTTCCATTCGTAAGGAGATGGAAGTGGCACGTGCTACAGGTGCTTGCCGTATTGTCATCAATTCGGGAGCCAAAAGCGAAAAATATATTCGCAATCTCTATCCGGAACTTCCGCCGCAGGCTTTTGTACACTATGGCAATTTCATAGGCGAAACGATCGGAATCGCAGCCGAACTCGGCATCTCGCGGCTGACCTTGGGAGTGATGATGGGTAAAGCTGTGAAACTGGCGGAAGGGCACCTCGACACACACAGCAAGAAAGTCACCATGAACAAGGAGTTCCTCAAAGAAATTGCCCGACGGTGTGGATGTACCCCCTCCAGCATAGAGGCAATCGACCATATCATTCTGGCACGTGAACTTTGGAACATCCTTCCTGAAACCGAACTGCAGGCTTTCTGTTCCCTGTTGATCGAACAATGCCACCGCCACTGCGATGTGCTGCTCCCCAATGGAGAACTAACCATCCTTCTGATTACCGAAGAAGGAAAAATCATACAGTAAGTTCCTGTCTAAGTTAAATCGGTCATAAAAGATCGATTTAACTTAGACTGACAAACAACCAAGAGCATACCCTGTTTTGAGGTTAATCCACTGAATGTTAGCAATCTCTATTTTTCAATTTCTATTATGATCCTTCCCATTCAATAAAATTTAAACCGAATACAATAAAAAGTAATATAATCCAAGCAGTAATACAAGGTTTATTGCATTTATAGAATATAATTATCAAAACATGAAGTTTAATAGAAAGGAAAAAACTTTTATTATGAAGAAAACTTATTTATGGACGGCCATGCTTTGCACGGCAATAGCATTTTCGGCATGCAAATCCAATAAAGCCGGACAGGACACCGCAAGCGAAGCAAAGACTGAAGAAGCAGTTATACCGGGAAGTGATAAAGACGAACACGGTTGCGTCGGCTCTGCCGGATACGTATGGAGTGAAGTGAAAAAAGATTGTATTCGTCCCTTCGAAGCAGGACTGAAAATCAGCGAAACCCAAAAAGACAACGCTACTTACGCCACTTACATCGTATTTGCTGCCGACTCTGTGCAAGCAGAACTCTACACACCCGAGTCTGAAGGAAGTATCCTGCTCGAACGTGCGGACAACCAATGGAAAAACGATACGATCAGCGTCAGTTGCAAGAACGGTCAATGGAGCATTTCTAAACAGAAATAAAAAAACACCTCGCCCCGAAAAAGCTGTCTCAAATTAGATAATCGCTAATTTACCGGCCGGTAACATCGTCATCTCAATTTTTCTTTGCAATGTAGAAGCCCGATCCGGGCGCATCCACTCTACGCAAAATAAGTCCATCCCGGTCAGACTAACCTCGACGGGCGAGGTTTACTGTTTGTATTTGCCCCGATGAATATTTCATCAGGACAAATACAAACTGTCTACAATCAGGATAATGCCGCAATCCCCGTTCCTATCAGATTGGCATTATCCATACTATTAATATGAACTTCGACATCTTCCAGTTCAAGCTCACGAAGAAGTTCCTGCAATTTCTCCATTACAAGGATATTATAGTTTTTATCTTTCCGACTTTCACTCCAGAAAAGACTGCCCTCGGCAATCAGACAAACCCGATGGATATCTCGATTATACGATTTCAGCAATGCGATTAATCCGGCAAGAGAGGCAGCGACGAGCTGGGCCGATCTGTTATAGATCCAATGGGCTACCTGAACATAGATATCTTTGTGTATATCAGGATAATTCATAATAGCAGTCAGTTTCCTTGCATCAAATTTCTCTTCAAATTCTTCCAAAGGGAAAGCTGCTTTCAGGATATCTCCCAGATACATGCCGGATACCGCTTTCTCAAAACGCTGTTTACCCAAACTGTCAGAAGTTGCGTCAACAGTATCGTCCACCGCAGTCAGGAAGGGAGGATAAAAGTTTCCCGATTCCAGATTGACCGGAATCAAGCCTTGTACGTGACATTCCGGGTCCAACTTCGTTATCTTGTCAGACGGAATAAAAGTTGCCATATTTGTACCTGTCCCTACAATCAGGCCAATATAAGCATCATAGCTTTTGTCGGTAAGCCCGGCAAATAAACTGGCAATCGTGTCATTCAGCACTTTAACTCCTGTAAATCTGATTTTATTTTTTTCATTCAGGTAGTCGAGTAAGGGTTTCCCAACAAACTGTCCCACCATTTCCCGAATGTCTACCCCCTTGGTCCAACGAAGCAATCTTGCATCGCCTCCCGGTATCGATTCGGTCGGATAAGAAAAACAATAACCGATAGGCATTTCCTCTTCCCGCTTTATTTCAACAATCAAGTCGGCCAACTCTTTGAACAACTCTTCACGGGTATAACCGGGCGACTTCATAATCGACATATCCTTCTTCCAACCATTATTGGGATAGATGATTGGCTTTTCGGTTGAGAAATCGACAATTGCCACTCTATAGTTGGTACCTCCCAGGTCCAGAACCAAAGCCTTGCCTTTAACATCGGTCGCCTTAGGTAAAATAAAGGTAGGAATACATTGTATTTCAGCATTATTCTTATTTAATCCCTCTTCCACTTTCTCCCGGAATGTGTGTGCGATTCCTTTCAGTTGTTCATTGTCCAGTTTGAAAATATTCTTCTCCATGATATTAATTTTATGTATGGATTATCTTATATCTGTAAATAACAACTGAAGATGAATTTTGCTCAAAAGGCAATTTGTTTTAATGCTTTCATCACAGAGTAGCACGGAGTGGACCCTACAAGATCGACTCTGTGTTACTTTGTGGTAATCAGTCTCCGTTCCTATTCCTGTACACAACGAGTGGTGTGCGCATCATAATCCTGTTATCCAGCAACCGCGATTATATTATCGGATATCCGGTGAACCTCAAATAAGTGCGGTTCTCCGTTGCGTCATACTTCAGCAACATTCCTCCATCTGACAGCGCAGTGGCTGGAATACTGCTATTATAACCGGCCAGCACCTTTAGATCTGCTTCTGCGGGTATACGCCAGCCTGCCGGACAAGGATCGTGTACCGTTTTCGACCCGTCGAGAGCATATTCAGCACACTGAAAGGATTGAACATCCCCTCCCAGTTGCGATAGTTGAAGTGATAACCGTCATATCGGCGGGTAAACTTTTCCATCGTTTCCTCGTACGTCTGTCCGTTCGCACAGGGTAGTATAAGCCGGATGAAGGCTGATGTCCTGCAACTGGTTCAGATTACTGAAGTAACCCTCTGTATGGAGTTTCTCAAAATTTTGTATTCCAATCGGAAGTTTACGAGAGATCATAGAATCTACATTCATATCCACTTTATTTTTAGATCATCGCTATTATGCACAAAGATCGAAATTGTTTTCCGTTATTCCAGTATGTCAAAGATCGAAATTGATTCCTCTGTCAGTCCTTTTCCTGTATGCAACGCAAAGGAAGCATCGCACTCAAAGTCCCTTCATTATTAATTCCATTGATACCTGTCCGTTCATCAGATGCCGTAGAAACCAACTGTAAATGCTTCGCCTGATAGATTCTGTTATTTTGAGTACTATTACAGCACCATATAAAATCGAAATAACCTATCTGGACAAACACTCTGTCAGCATAATATCCACACAATCGGAAATAGGTAGTCTTCGACTGGTCCGTCTCATCATAGCGCAATACAAAACCTTTATCGACTCCTTGCGTATTATAATTACTCATATTCATATTATTAGTCGAATATTTCAGCAACGTCCCACTATAATCCTTATCACTGAACAAAGAGTAATACTCCTCCGCCTTCGCTACCCGCCATCCCGCCGGACACGGATCATGCACAGTCTTAACGGTAGCCCAGGCACCGGATATCGAACTGGTGACATCATCTGTGAACCAATACTGGCTTCCCGACGGTTTATAGGCAGTCAAAGGATTCCGGTATGCCATCTGATAACCGGCTCGTCCGTTGTATGACGGCTCGAATGGTAAAAACTTCACCCCGTCCGACCCATATAAACTCATGATACCCACTATCGGTTCCGTTATATTTGGCGGTAAATTCACCGTTTTAATCGGCTTATTCGAATAACTGCTCGGATACGGGTCTTTTCTCCCCCACTGATATTGAAAGCCATGCGCTTTAAACTTCTCTACATCCAAAGTGGGAGCCTTTGCATACCCTGCCATCGCCCCCAAATCCCGGTCCATCATCGGCCGTTGATCCGAATGGTTGCCATACGTAAACTTCAGTTTTCTTTTAGTCAACGGTTCCTGCACATCCACATTACCCGTAGCGTCCGGATGATAGTCCGTCACCCACACATGCCAGCTCCACAGTATGTTATCACTACTATCATAAGCCGCAATCACACCGCTTCCGCCCGTCGTGCCCGGAGCCACCCGGCAATAAATGCGGCATTGCCCCTTATCGGTAACGGGATTCTGTCCCACTGCCTTTCCGTCCGTACGCTTGATGTCTACAATGTTCGTATGGTCCTCAGCAGAGTTGACGATACCCATCACCGGCTCGCCGATGTCCCCGTCCTCTTTCGTCTGCCAAAGAAGTTTCACCTTAACGATGCCTCCCCCTTGGCACCAGCCCTTCAAGGTTTCATTCGTTTTCTCTGTTCCGTCACTCTGATAAGCCAACGGGTCGAAGCAGAAACCTCCACCGGGAGCCACCATAAAGCAATTGGCTGTCGGAACCGGATTGTCATTGTTCTCCGAAGCGGGCACGGGATCGATGTAGGTCACACGTTTGTCATTCGTCGGGATACCCGTATGGCTAAAACTCACCACATAGCTGTACTCCGTATTATTGTTCAGGCTGAAATCCGAGGACGTTTTCCCGCCGATGTACACACGATAATCCAGTTTCTTTTTGGGATCCGTGGTATTCACGGCTACAAAGTTCAGAAAAGAGCTTCCCTTCGGCGCGTTCGCTTTCGTGCGTTGCAGATCGGAGTTTGCCGCAGGAGATTCGCCGCGTACATTGGCCGGGATCCAGCAAGAATAAGAATTGCCTTTACTCATATCGATCTCTACTGTATGAAACTGGTCCAGAATAGAGGGATAAGTGCCATTCGAGTCTGCTGTGGGAACCAGTGTATAGTTCAACGGGACGCTCTGCAACAGGACTTGTTTCAGTTCATAACCGCTCACGTTGTAGTTCCAGCTCACCGTCAGTCGTGCAGCCAGGCGTTTCAGCAACAGGCGGGTATCATAACTGCCCTCCGGACTCTGAATGACAGCCTTACCGTCAGTTCCCGTCACCACGTTTACATGTTCCAGATGGAGCACATAAGGCATGGCGTCGATAGCGTCCGCTGTCGAAGGATCGATCTGATTGATTATCGAAGCATCTATATCCATACTCTTTACCCCCTCTGTACCATCCAGATTCTTACCAACTAAAGTTTTTACCGCATCCTTGTTTCCACGTGCCACCACCAACAATTGACAGTCATTCATCACATTCAGCGTCACATCCAGGTGGGTGCCGAGGTTTACGTCACCATAACTTTTACCAGTCTTATAATTCCCGTTTCCATCGTATTGAAGTATCTCCAGATTATACAGCTTATCGGGAACGGCCGGGACGCTACGGGTAACTGCGTCCACTGCCTGAGTTACATCAAAAGCGGCAGCACCTGTTTTTAACGGCGAGCCGTTGAGGCGAGCCGTTGAGGCGAGCCGTTGAGGCGAGCCGTTGAGGCACTTCATTATTTGAATCTTCGGCAAAGCCGAAGACCAGCGATACCGTCACCTCTTCACCTTCAGGAAAAGGAACAGCACTCTCCGGACGATCTTCACATCCGCTCAGTCCTCCAAGAAAGATCACTCCTCCCAAGAGCATTAACCATTTATTCTTCCAAGTCTGTTTCATATCATTTTATTCTTGTACACATCGATATGGATTGGTTTCACCAAGTGTCCCCCAACCATTCTCCGGTTCACTCAACTTGTCCTTTGACATTGTTGAATAATACATCCGATACAAACTACCGGTCGGTCCAAACGTATTTGTCCCTTCGTATCCGGCCGCATTACCGCTATTAAATTCCAATTTTCCTTTATCAAAAGACCGGTATGCCGTCGCCGGAAACCAAGCCGTATTATCTTTTGTACGAGGAGAAGGTACACCATTCCCACCGGATACATTATATAGACGTCCGCCCCGTTTATGTGCAGTATTCCCCGTTGCTCTAAATTTCCCATCCTCATCAAACCAATACCCTTGATTTATATTCCACCCCACATACATCGTTCGATGGGGAGTCTTCCACCCTGCCGGACAAGGATCATAAAGAGTTTTGATGTCATTATACAAATACTGAGGTTCTGAAGAGAATTCATTCAAATTATACCAAGAACACCTTTTCTGACCTTTGTCACTGGACGAACCTAATATAAACTCGTCAGGATGTTCAATGACATATTCCAGCGTATTACCACCTACTAATGTAATACTGGAGTAAGCGGCCGTACCCATAGGCTGTCCGTATCCCTCTTCATCATAAAGTATATTAAATTCATTCGTTGTTCCATCGATTGATCCGAAAAACGGATCTTTACGTCCCCAACAGTACAAATAGCCTATCCGCTTTGCAAAATCCAGCAATGAAGCATTCTCACCCGGAAACCCTCCGGCCATGGCACACAGATTCCGGTCCATAACCACCTTCCCGACATGCGTTCCACCACTTTTGAAAGCCGTAGTGGCATATTGATGCACGCTTCCGTTCTGTGTCATCTGTTGTGCCTGGGCATAAGTGACAGAGGAAGTAATCCCCTGCGGTACATAATCGGTTATCCAGAGATGCCAGCTCCATACTATTTTACTACCGGAATAGGCGGCAATCAAGGCATTTCCTCCTTTGCTCACCGGCACTTTGACGTGGATACGGGCTTTTTGCAAATCACCTCCGTCAGTGATACGCGCCAGATTCGAATGGTCGTCTCCACTGATGGCATACCCCATCACCAAATCGCCCGATGTAGCATCGTCTTTCGTCTGCCAAAGTAATCTCACATCCGTTATTTGCTTATCAGCGGCCAATGTCGAGCCATTTGTCAGTTTCGGATTCCAACCACTCAACCGATTATTGTAACCATCCATCTTCGCTTCATGCTTATACGGATTAAAACAGATATTCGTACCGGGTTTCATCATGAAGCAGTTGGATGTCTCCACCAGATTGGTGCTTTGCACCGGACTTTGGTCCAGCAGTTGAATGCGTTTATCCGTCTGGTAAGCCGTCGATTTGACGGAAAGTTTCCACGTGTAATCCTTGTTTTCATAGAGGTTGAAGTCCGTTGATTCCTGTCCGCCCAAGTAAGCACGATAATAGAGCCGTTCTTTCTTGACGGCATTGTCCACCACCAGTTCTACATACGATGCGGCGGTGGGGGCATTCTCTTTTGTACGGTAATAAGGTGAAGTGGCCTTCGCCGAAGTGCCGCGCACGTTGGCAGGTATCCACACGGTCTTCTTTCCCGCCGCCAACTCTGAGGCATTCGTCAGCCGATAGTAATCGATAAACTCAACTACTTCGGACGGATAGGTCATACCCCACTGCGTCTCCACCGGTGATGCAAGCAACCGGAAGGCTGCGGGAACCTGGCAAAGTTTCACCTCTTTCAGGGCATAACCCGCGTTTTTCAGCGCAGCATCTATTTCCCAGTTCACCGTCAGCCGTGTTGCCAGCCGCCTGAGCAGCAGACGGGCGTCATAGCTCCCGTCCGGACTTTGAAGTTTACCATCGCTCGTCACGTTCACGCACGGCAGATGGAGTATATAAGGCATCTTGTTGATATCATCCTGCGTAAAACCTTCGGCGGGAATCGTCTTTTTGAAAAGATCGGCGTCCATCACCTGTTGTTGCACATTGGCGAGGCTGCCGCCGATACTCGGGGTCGTATTTCCTTTCCCGCAGACAATCACCACCAACTGGCAGTTCGTGGCCGGTGTCAATGTCACCAGGGTAGAGAAATCCGTTCCCGCAGTGATCTGCTCTTTGGATTGCACACTGCCCATCAGCGTCCCGTCAGCCTTATATTGCATCAAATAGAACTGGTACAGCGCATCCGGATGACTCGGTTCCGTTGCACGGGTCCGCACGGCAGGCACCGGCCGGGCAGTGAACGCACCGTCCTGCCCGGAATCACTCCCCCGTGTGTCGGCAGAGGCAGAAAGGTTATACCCGTCCTCTTCATCGGCAAAGCCGAAACATAGGGATACCTCCACGGGCTTTGTGTCCGCATCGACCGGCACGACATCCGCCCGCTCTTCACAAGCCGCCATGCCCAATAGGCAGACAAGCACCGGTAGCTTCCACAGATTTTTAGAAGTATGTTTCATATTGGTATGTTTGTTTTAAGTTCACCACAGATTACACGGATTTTCACTGATTAATTATTTATATTCCGATTAATTATTTATATTTCACTGATAATCAAGCTCAATCGAATCAAAGATTCGGTGTTGATCTGTGAAAATCGGTGTAATCTGTGGTGAATCAAGTTCATTTCTGTCTTTTATTTGAAAACTACATTGTTCACCGGAAGCACCTCCACAGCATCAAACATCACTACGTTGCCGTCCGTGATCGTCACACGCACATCGGCGCTGTTGGCGCCACTGATATTGACGGTGAGGTTATAAAGGTAATCTCTGCGGATGTTGTAGTCAGTCATCAGGTTGCCGCCCAAATGCAGGAGATAGTTCACGCCGATAGGCGCCGATGCTCCTGCATACTTATATTCACCCGACAGTTTGATGTACGTACAATAGTCCAATTTTCCGTCCGGCCCTTTAGCCGGAATACTCTTTTCCATAAACGAGGCGGCTGTCCCCATTCCCCGTAAGTTTTCCGGCATATAGAATTTGCAAGGAGAAGACGGACTCAAATCAGTAGTGATCTGGGTTCCGTCTATGGATGTGATAGCCGTAGAACCATCCTTATCCGCAGGATACTTATCTTTAATACTTCCGCCTCCCCGCGTATAGAGCGCCATATTCGCGGGTACATTGTAGAGGGAGACGGACTTGACGACAAGACTACTCGGATTATCTTTGGCTGCCAGATCTCCCTTTTTATTCCAGGACAAGGAAATCGTGGCGTAAGCCCGCCGCAAGGGAACCACCAGCGGTATTACACCCGGTTTGGTAGGATCGGGCGTATATTCCAGCGGCCCCGATGTCAACAGGGACGGCTGGTTGGTATAACCGGAAAAGGCCACCGTTTTCGCCTTCAGTTCCGCTTCGGTTCCGGTGAAGTCTTTCAAGAACGACTCTTCCGCATTGGCAATGACATAGAAGCGACTATTCGTTTGGGTGAAAGTAGTTTCGCCGGTTGTAATCTCAATCGTCGGAGGAGGATTCTTCCCAGCCGGATCATCCGGAACCGTAAAAAAAGCTTTGTTCTTCAGCGTTGACTTTCCGCCCTCGGTGACGTATTGCAGCACCCAGATCCGGTTAACAGGGATCTGGTTAATCGTTCCGCGGGTATCCACCGTCAGCGCCGGAGGCAGTTTCAGAACTAATCGAAACTCCTCGGAAGTCTCTACGGATTCCTCGCTGCATCCCGCCAGCAAACCGGAAACCGTCCATAGGCCGGAAACCGCCAGCAGGCAACCGAGTGCCCATTTGCCCGTCCATCGTCGTATGTATTGTCTTTTTGCCATTCTGTTTTGATCTGATTCTAAATATGATAATTGTATATGAATATGCCGGTTATTTTCCCATTTCATCCGAATCGAGCGTTACGGTCGATTCATATTCGCCTATCGCCAACGTCAAGTCAGCGGGGTCGAGTATGCCGTAGAAAGTCAGTGTAAAGGCGAACATATAGGTCATACCCGGCAGTAACACCTTCTGGATCTCCGCCGGATAAGTATTGGTCGTTTTTCTACTTACACCGTTATCATTATAGCCTACCGTCAGGTTCACTTTAAAAGAAATCATAGCCGAACCGTCTACCGGAAGCACCACAACCGGTGTACTTTCTCGTGACTTCTTTATCTCATGGGATGCTGTATTATTCGTGAATCCGGTGAAGGACTGAGTAGTGGCAAACGTTTCATTCGCCACCGCCCCCCAAGCAGTACTGCCCAACGTGTAAGGCAACGACGCCCGGAGTCCTCCCATCTCGAAGGAGTTCACCACCAGACTGGTAGGAGTAACCGGCTGAAAGTCACCTGCCGCCACACTCACTTTAATCTGTGCTCCCAAGCGTTTAAAGGGAGCCGGCAGCACTACGTCCATCATGTTTTCTCCCGTTTGGTTGGGTTGCACCACAATCCCTTTCAGGCTGGTGTACATAAAGTCTTTTCCGTTCGACACCTGAATTGTACCGTCCGTTTTCAGTTCGGGCACTTCCGTCGAAGAGTTGTACGATACCAGATAAAGGTCGTACGTTCCGCGATACAGATAGAGTTCGCCCGTAGCCACTCCACTCTTTACCGTATATACTTTATGATCCAGCGGTTCCGTCGTCGTGGTAGACGCACCTGCGGGGAAAGCATAGATACAGAAAGTCTTTCCATCCTCCATATCCGTTGCCGCGCCGGCACGGGTCGAAGCCTCGTCCGCCTCCGCCCGGTAAAGAGAGAAGCGGAGCGATACCGGATCTCCCTCCTCCGTGCCGGGTTCCCCGGGAGCCTGTTCCGAACATCCTGTCAGTCCCGGCGCTCCCAGCAAGCAAAGGCAACACCCTATCCAAAGTTTCAGTCTTTTATTCATCGTTTCTTGTTTTAGTTCACCACAGAGTACACAGAGTAACACGGAGTGGATCGTTTTCACCTAAATCCCGATACTCGTGTTCTGGTTCGCATCGTTTTTCCAGTCCTCTATCTGTACCGAGCTCAGCTTACCTCCCATTTTGTCCACCGTAATCAGATAGACATAATGCTTTCCCGCCTCCCACTGCGCTGTCACCGATTGGGTTTCAAACGCATGCGCTTTCTCGGCAGCTTCTCCGTCCACACATACCTTGAGCCGGAACGAGAGCACCGTTTCTTCTTTCGCCATCGGCGCCACGAGGCAGGTCACGTTCGGTCCTTTCTGGTTTTCTTTCAGCTTCAACTCCACGCCACTCGCCTGCGCCAGTGTCAGTGTCGAAATATCCGACAGACTGTTCAGCAATCCGCTTTTCAGGTTCATCGTCCCGATGCCTGTCCGCAGACGGTTGGTTCCGCTCAGCACATCCACCTGTATCAGCTTTAGCGCTTCGGTGGCCGAAGCCGACTTCACGATACGGAAACTGACTTTGGCCAACGCGTGCTTCATCTTGAAGCTGACGGTTCTCGAGGAAAGTGTTGCCGTGACGGGGACTGTCTCCGACTTATCCGTACCCACACCGTAGAGATAATCGGCCTGCCCGGTAGCGAGAAAATCAGTCAATGACGACGGAAGGTTCACCGCCGTCGTATGTTCACCGTCACCGGACGCTTGGATGGCTGCGGGAGGATAATAGGCGTATAGCAAGGCATCACCCGAAGTGTTGTTCATGATCGTCTGCTTGTCCGGAGTCCAGACTCCTTCTTTCAAGGAGAATGTCATCAGTGGATTGTCTCCATACGCCGCATGTGGACTGGTAGCTGATGCGGTAGTGGTGGCATACACGTTCACCTCGGTGATAGCGGTTGCTTCCGCACGGGTGACGCTCTCCTCTCCCTCCACTTCGATCCGCTGCAATTCCAGCGCGCCTTCATCGGCGGCGAATCCGTCGTCCGAGGCGCATGAAGCCGTCAGGCATATCCCCGCTCCGAGGGCAAGCGCCATGTAGAGGCGATTCGCCGGCTTCTTCATTCGATTGTATTTTTGTAGGTTCATATCCGTTTTCGTATCTGTTTTTCATTAAGTGGCGTTTCCCGCATCTGTCTCCGTTGTCTCTACGAATCGTTCTACGGTGATACCGTTCAGGATCAATTCATTGGTGGACGTAAAGTTATACTGGTAGTTGTATCCGGCTTTCAAGGTATGGGCCGTCGTCTCGGTGTAGCTCTTCTCCGTTTCACCGGTGTCGCCGGCCTTCACCTTGATCACAAACGTTCGGGAGCCGGGCTTGACGATGGCTACATACGTATGTTGCTGAGCGGAAGTTCCCGCTGCCGAAGCGCCATAGGCGTTGATCGTCTCCGATGTAGAGGCATCGGTGGCAATCCCCGTACCCTCCAGGCTTGCCGTGCCGGGAAGCTTTGAATCATTTCCATACTTCACCACCAAGGTCACCTTCGCCGCTTCCGGAGCGAACGAGAACGTAGCCTTATTGCCATCGAGTACTCCTGTAGCCGTCAGCCGGTTGCTTTTCCAGAAATTGGTGGCTGTGCGCTGATCGGTTAGAATCCGGGTAAACGCCGTAGGATACGAAGCCGTAAACGTTTCACTACCGGTGGTGGTAAGCGCTGTTTGTCCGCTTGCGGGTTGCCAGGTGCCGGTTGTGCCGGTGACCACCCGTTGGTAGTCGGCAGTATTCGTGCCGTCCGTAATCCGGATGACATCACCCGCTACAAATTCACTTTTATCATAATCATCGGCATGCGCATCCGTCGCACGGGTAGCGGGACTCCCCACCTCCGCCGATACTTCCAACGGACGGGGTAAAGCATCCTCTTGCGAGCAGGCGGCCAGCAGAACCGGGAAGAACAGGCAGAGAGCCGCCCCGGATACCGATAGGATTCTATTCTTTTTCTTTTTCATGGGGTTACATCAAACTAATATTACATCAACTAATATTACATCAAACTAAGTTACATCAACTTAAGGTTCCTGTATGCGAATCCCCGCTTTGCCACTCTTTGATCTCCTGACCGGTGGGAACCAGCACATTATTTTTCAGGGTGAGCGTATAGGTGTAGTGGCTGTTCGCCGCCCTTGCGCAAGTGAGGGTGACGTCATAGACCACTCCGTTAGCATCCGTCACCGATACCTGTATCGACTTCTGGGAATCAAGCGGGGCGATAATGCCATGCCAGGTATATTTCGCATCGCCTGTACCGCCGGGGTGATACAGGTAGACAGTTTCATCCTTGCTTGCTCCTCCGGAGTAAAGCCCCTTCCCGGTTACGGTCATACTCGTAAAATCCTTGGACAGTGCGTTCTTTCCCGAAAATTTCAGGGTCAGCTTCACGCCTTTGTGCACAAAGGCGTTTTCGCCTGTAAAGGAGAGTGTTCCGTCACGGCCGATCGTCACCTTCTCAGGGGTCTCCAGCAGATTGCTCAGGCGGTAGTCCTCACCTCCCGCCTTTCGCTGGTCGGCACGGATACCCGAGTATTCGATAGGGTAACTCGCCTGGTAGGTGGCTCCGGACTCAACGAGCAGCTCCGTACCCGTCACCGAAGGTTTCCACTCGCCCGTACTGCTGCCGGAAGAAGCGGCGTTCAAGGTGTAGTCCACCGGAGTGGATGACGAGCCGTTCCGCGAGCGGATGATACGGATTTTGTCACCTGCGGCAAAGGTGCTGCGGTCGTAACCGTTGTCGGCTGCCACGGCACGGGTCCCGGCTGCCACGGCCGCCCGGGTCTCAGACTCCCGGCCTTCACCGGAAGCGCAGATCGCGGCGGACACCGTAAGCGGAGTCCCTTCGGGCAACGAAGGGGTCAGCGCATTGTCCGAACAGCCTGCGGTAAGCAGCAGGCAGCCTAAAACCGTTTGGTATAATCTATCTGTTTTCATACTGAATCATTCATTCTGAATCATTTGTCATTCTGAATCATTTGTTGTTCTGAATCATTTGTTTCATTGCCAGCCGGGATCTACGTCACTGCTCTCCTCGGAAACTTCCGTCCACCCTTTTATATCGACAGGTTGCAGGCTGATTCCCCGTTCGCCGAGCGTCAAGGTATAGACGTAGCGGTATCCTTTCTGCCATGCCGGGTTGAAGGCATCGGTCGAGAGGGTAAGATCCCGTTCGGTAACGTCCGAGCTTTGTTCACCCAGTGTCAGCGTCAACGTCACCTGCGTGCCCGAAGCTGCCCCAGCCTTCGGAGCCACCAGCCCGTAGGCCACTGTAACGGGGCCCGAGGTGCCCACCTGTTGCGGATGGGCCGATGGGGTAAAAGAGATTTCACCCACCGCGTCCAGTCCGGACAAAGCGCCATCCTTCAAGGACATCGTGCCGGCCGATCCGGATCCGGAAGCAGTCGTGCAGTAGAAAGGAATAGCGTCGCCCGCTGCCGTAAGCTTAATCTGCCTTACATAATCGTATGTCGGATCCGGGGTGCGGTCGTTCGCGTTCTGAATGCGGAACACGACTTGCGACAAGGCGTGTTGCAGATAGAGGGTCGGCGAAGCAGACAGGCTGTTGGCGGTAACCGCCGTAGCCGAACCTACGGTAGCGCTGCCGGAACCGTAAAGATAATCGGTGGTAGAGCAGTCGTAGGTATTTCCTCCGTCGAAGGTTTGCCCGGCAGGCACGCTGACGGGGAGAGCAGGCAAGACAGTACTGCTGCTGCCCTTACCACTGCCGCCATCGCTCTTCAAGGCTGTCGCAGCGGGTGCCCAGGCATAGACCGTTGCTTTTGCAAGGCTGACGTAGGTAGAAGGAGTGCTCGTCCAATTGGTACCGGAAGCCGCTTTCGTGAAGGTCGCTCCCCCGGCGTTGCTGCCCGGATAGAGACTGCCGTCCGCAGCGGCGAGGTAGATGCCAATGGTGCTGATCCGGTCTGCACCCGTACCAACATCGTTGATCATGCTACGGGTGGAGGCGAGCGTGGCACCGGCATGAACACCGGGCTGCAAGAGGACGGCATCGCCGTCGGTGAGAACGGAGTTCTCACCGGAACAGGCTATGCAAAACAGGGATGCGGTCCCAAGGAGCAAAAGAATGAATACGTTCTTCATCTATTATCTTGTTGAGTTTTTCTTCTATCACTTTATATCCAGATCTGTGCTTGAAGCAACCGTTGTCCATTCCGTCACGGTCACACTCGAAATGACGAGTTCGGAGCCACTGAGCTTGACGGTGTACAGGTAATTCTTTCCGGCCTCCCATGCACTGTTGCTATCAGGCAGGGCGACTTTATAATCCTGGTTGTCAATCGTCAGCGTAGCTTCCACGGTCGACTTATCGGCCGTGTTTTCAGGCAGGACGAGGATACTGGCTTTCATGGCGTTATTTTTGGCGGTGGCTCTGGCCTGATCCGTGTCAGCCGTTGCTTTGGACAACGTATAGTTTGCTATATCACGTGTATAGGTCACTGCCGCCGGAGAGCTACCTAGAGTGATCGTACCATCCTTAATTTTCATGGCAGGGGTGATACCCCCATTATTTAGTACATTTTTAGTATCTCCACTTTTATTGGCTAATACCAGTTTGGAAAATGCACCGGTATTTTTATAGGTATGATCCGCATATACCCGGAAGCTGACCATCGCAAGGGCATGCTTCATGGCGAGCGTCACCTGTCCGGTTTTATTCGTATCACCGTTTTTATAGCTGGCTTTCACTCCGGTACTTCCCTGATCGGCATACATATAGTCCACCTCTCCGGAGGCTGCGAGAATCTTATCTTTTGTACTGGTTTGACTGTCCGAATTGTCAGTGGATTGAAAGTCGATCTTGGCGTTAACACTTCCGGTAGACCCCGGAAATACAGAAATATTGATCGTGGAACTTTCCGTGTATTCACCACTCGATTCAGTGGCCTTCAGCACAGTACTGCCACTCTGAAATTCACCATTACTACCCGGTTGATACGCCGGATAATGCGCATAGATCGTAGCCTCTTCTGCCGAAAGATAGATTTTATCGGTCGCGCTGCCCCATGCCGAAGAGTTGTAAGTGTACAACCCATAGTTATTCGTTGTCTTATTCGTCGTTTTGCTGTTGGCATACACCGCGATGCTTCCTAATGCATTCCCTATTCTTTCAGCCGATGCATCCGAGCCGGCATCTATCGCGCCGCGTGTCAACACCACCTGTGGCGACACCTGCAATTCCGCCACCCCGGTATCCTGTCCTTCGGGCAAGATGCTTTCACTGCATCCGACAGCCAACAGCAATGCCGGAAGAGCCATAAGCCAATGATATTTCGTTTGGTTAATCATCATGTTCGTTTTATCTTTTTTTAAATTCATGTATCTAATCCGCATCCAGAGTGCCGTCAACAGTCACCGGAGCCCACGCCTGCACCGTTACCGAAGTGATTCCCAGTTCATGGTCGCCGATGTTCAGCGTCACTGCATGTGACATGCCCGCCTGCAACGGATTTTTCCCGCTTGCGTTGGAATCACCGAACGTAAGCGACACATTATCGAATGTACCTATTGATGTTTCTACTTTCAGCGTATACGTGTTGCTTCCGCCTCCATTGCCGTTGCTTCCGCCGGCTTCCAACGGAGGGAGTAAAAGTTGCCCCACAGATACCGGAGTCTGGCCGGTCACTTCCGTTCCTTGCCCGGCTCCGTTGGTTCCGTTCTGCGTAAGATCCACCGTCAGTCCCTGGGGATGTTCGGTTGTGGTGGAGAATGTCACCTCTCCCGTAGCCAGCTTCAACGAGGCAAGCGGTTTCGCCTCCTTCACCGTGATACTCTTCACCCATACCGACACCCCGTTTTGAAGCGTCTTCTTCGCTTGAAAAGAGAGTTGCGTCAATTGATGGTCGAACACCAGTGAAGGAAAGTGCCCGTCCGCCCAGCGGTTTCCCTGTATCTGAGAAGCGTAAAGCAGATCGGTCTGCCCTGTGAGTACAAAGGGAACCGTACCGGCATAAGTGCCCGTTCCACTGCCCGAAGCGGCTTTATCCGGCTCGGCATAGGGGGCGTAGCTTACCAGATAGAGCCAAGCTCCCCAACGGGGATAAATGGGCGCTGCCTTACCGGCATTGCTCCAACCGACTTTACCATCGGTCCCGACAGTTCCTTTCCAGACACCCTCTTCGGCGGCAACCACCGGAGTGGTGTAGTCTCCCTCGGTTCGGGAAAATACCATGGCAGCCTCAAACTCCGCCTGAGGCTTACTGCCTGCCGAGACCGCCGCCCTCGACGATACATCGCCCTCCAGAGCGGAAAGCTCCACCGGAACCTCCTCCTCACCCATCAGCGAGGAACGGTCCGCGTCGGAGCAACCTGCCAGGAAAGCTCCCGGCAGGCAGAAAAAGACAAAAAGCGAAATATGGCGTTTCATGATCATGGCAGACATTTTATGTGAATCAGTTCAGATCGGCATGGCCGGCATCACCCGCTACCCAGTCGGTTACAGTGGCGGTTACGGTCATCTTCGTAGCATCCGCCGGAGTCAGAGGCTCGGTCACGTTCAGGGTGATCAGGTGTGACTTACCGGCCTCGGTAGACAGGTTTGTTTTATTATCCTGCTTTTTGATTGTCACATTATTGAAAGTGATATCAGTGCCTCCCACAGAGATCACCGCATCGATCACGACTTGGCCCGAAGCCTGGATCATCAACGGATTACCTACCCGCACAGCGTCTGCGCCCAGCGCCACACTGGAAATACCGCCCACATTCATCATAGCGGCATCCGTCCACTTGCTCACACCGGCCTTACCCGAAGCCGGAGCTACGTTGACCTCTACAGGCACCTGTGCGTTTCGCACGCTGATTTTCTTTAAACTGATTGTTTTATCGGTCCATTCGCCACCATTTTGAGCGGTGACCTTCATCTCAAAGTTGAGCTGGGTGGTCAGGTGCTTGAACGTAAGTTCAGGGTTACTTGCAGAACTGCTGCTACCGGCCTCCGCCGCGTCGGCGAGCATCACGTCCTGCTCCCCGTCTGTTTGGGGAATCGTCACCGTCGTACCGCTAACCGTTCCCGCAGGAGCCACAGCCGCCAGCCAAGACTTCGTGCTGGTATTCGTATGGTAATAAAGAATCGGGTTGAGTGACACCTCTGCCTTAGCACCCGCCTTGAAAGAGGCGGTGGAAACCGTGGCACGGGCTGTCAGTTTGTTCTGTCCGCCGTCTTCCGTCACTTCATTGGCAAGCACCGGAGAAAAATTAGCCCAATCAGCGGCGTCAGCATTGTTACTGCTACCGTCAGCCACCAGCACCGTAGCCGTCACATCACTGCCTACGCCCACCGCCGCGCGGGTCTTCACCATGCCCTGCACGCTTTGCGACACTTGGATAGGAGTCGCGTTCACCGGATTCTCGGGCAAAAGGTCATTGTCATTGCTTGAGCAGCTTGCCAGCAAAAGGGCCATAGCCGCCACACTTAGTTTCGTTTTCATTGTTTTCTAAAAGTTTTATAGTTAATAAATATGTTTATTGTTCTGTTTCGGCAGACCGATTGTCCACCAGTTCCCCACTGCCGGAGTCGCCCTCCTGCCACCGTCCGACCGTAGCGACAGCTACAATCTCCACCGGATCGGGAATGACGGGATCGGGAAGTTCCACCCGGACGGTATAAGCCGTTCCGCCTTCCCCCTCCCCGCCTTCGAACCGTACGGGAAGGGCACGGTATTCGCGGTCGTGTGTCCGGTCATCGTCTACCGAAAGTACCAGGTCGATGGTCAGCGTAGCGGAAGGCTGTACCAGCACATAGCCCGGCAGCGTCAGCTTGTTGCCGTCAAACGGAAGGCCCTCCGCCTCTTCGCCCGCTTCATAAACGGGCACGCTCACCGTGCGCTCACCCGGCAAGAGCGACTCTTCGGCCAGGGAGAGGGTCACCTCGTCCGTCAGTCCGTTCAGATGGAGCGACCGCACGCGGAGCGCCCCGGTATCTTCGGCCTCTACCGTGAGTGTAAAGATCAGTTGCGTCAGCAAGTGCCGATACAGGAGCGATTGGCTGTCGGACTCCCCGAAAGGAGCGGAAAGCGATCCGTTCTGTTCGCCCGTCAACATCAGGTCTTCTTCTCCCGTCAGGCGGTAAGTCAGCCGCCCGTCAGCCGTCAGCGGTGCCGGAGGATAGTATCCCCGCAGATAGAGCGCCGAGCCGTCCGACGGATAGTAGCGTTCGGGCATCAGGCGGATCTCGTTGTCCGTGGCAATGCCGTCCCAGCTCCCGTCGTACTGTCCCGTACGTACACCGTAAGCGACACACACCGGGGTATCGCCGAAAACGTCCACCGTCGCACGGGTACGGATACCCGTAAAGAGACGGATGGGAACCGGATCCGGTTCCGGACGCGGTTCGAGCGAGCGCTCCGTACACGAGAAGAGAAGCTGGGAAAGAAAGGCAGCTTTCAGTATGTATTTCAGTTTGAGTATCATATTCCCATTGTATTTCTAAAACCTATATCCCAGCCCCAGGTTGATCCCCGTCAGGCCCCAACGGACGAAGGAGGCCGGATGGTGATAGTATGCATGGGGAGGTTCGTTATCATAAGCCTTGGCGGACGAATGGAGGTATCCCCCGCGCACTCCCGCCTCGATGCCCCAATGACGGGACAGGGGGACATACACGCCTGCGGAGAGTCCCGCATGCCGGTAACGTCCGGTGCGGCTTCTGCCTGTGGCGTCCGTATCGCCTGCGGGCGAGGGACGGTAATCGAAATCGCCCGACTGACCGTAGACACCCAGATAGAACCAACGGTAACGCCCGTCACCTTTCAGCCACAAACGGGGCTCGAGGCTGTAGCCGGAGACGCCCCAGAAACGGTGATCGCGCCCGCCTTTCCAGTCTGAATACGCCGCAGAGGCCATCACAGACCAACGGCGGGCAAAGTGAAGCTCCAGCGCCAGGTTGGGCCTGAAAGCTCCCAGACGGCCTTCCGCCGTCAGCCCCGACCAGTCGGCAAGGTTCGTCTTCAGGGAGAAGACCATCCGACGCGGATTTTCTGCTCCCGACCCCGCAACCGTACCGGGATGACCGGCCGGACCGACCGGTACAAAAAGAATGGGGGGCGGGCACGGGCGGTTGTCCGGAGCAGATGGGACCGCAGGAGGCAAAAGCGGATATCGGGAGGCATACATGCCATAGTTGCGGCGGGCGGCGGATAAAGTATCCGCACCCGCAGGCTCGCGCAGGCAGACAATCACCACGTCGCGCTCTTCGCCGGGATAGCAAACGGCATGGTTGTGAGTCACGAAATACTCCTCTTTCATGCCCTTGCGGGTGATCAGTTCGGACTTCACACGGCTGCTACGCACATAGGCCAGCCAAAGATTGTCGTGTACGCTCCCACCCGAAGTGCAATGGCCGTCTACATAGATACGCATCTTCCCGTCGGCGATAGGGCCACGGAAAGAAGAGACGGCGGCAAACAGGCGTTTCAGCTCGTGATTGTTGCCTTGATAGTCGGCATACAGAACATCACGCCCCTGTACAAAACGGAACGTGTGCAACGAATCGCAGTCCGAAACCGCACGTGTGCCGACACCCCGACCGCAGACCGGTGCGGAGAGCAAAAGGATATATCCGAGCAGCAGTAAAATTCTGTTCATGGCGGCAATCTCTAAAAAACGGTTTACAAACAAAGTTCTGTCAAATGGATTTCGCTGAATATGCTGCGCATCATCTGGTTGACAACCCCCATACGGGAGGCCACCGACCCATAACGGCCATAGACACGCTGCTCGTCGACATCCGGAGAAACCGGACACACCCCCTCGTGCAGGATCAGCAACAAGGACAGCAGGTCGATGGAGCCCAAAGGCTTGCACAGTTCATAAGAAACGGGACTATCGGGAGATTCCGGGCATATACAGCGAATCAGCCCTCCACGCTCCAACAGGGGAAGGAGGACAGAAACATTCCGGAAAACGCAATCGGAAGAATCAGGAGGACAAGATATGCCGGCATCACGGTAATAGATGTAACGAAGCACCCTGATAGCCTCCTGGGTTAAAATTGTAAGCATAACTTTTTGTTTTGTTTGTGAAGACCGTTACTTTGTAGGTAACGGCATTTAACAAATATCTGAAACAGACAGCGTTCTAAACCGAATAATTAGATTTAAACAATAAAAGGCATCCGATGATGGCAATAAAATGTTCATCCACGTTAAATTACACCAACGTGGACAACCCTTCTTATTGCTTTTTTAAGAGAAAATAGGGAAAACTAATGCTAAGCATGCATCTTTTT
>ENA-OWRC01000403-OWRC01000403.1-human-gut-metagenome-genome-assembly--contig:-NODE-403-length-55729-cov-17.975321_pt1 | contig 55729 bp, 61 predicted proteins | sample MGYA00248268_ERZ651895 | MGnify/ENA primary metagenome ERZ651895 (study PRJEB26924, sample SAMEA4378242) | human gut metagenome | biome: human gut; feature: human-associated habitat; material: faeces...
GCTACCGCCGCGACCAGAAGGCGCTGAGAGGGGAGGGCGTGTGATGAAACGTTTTGCCGTTCTGCTGCTCACGCTGGCGCTGGCGGTGTGCTGCACGCTGCCGGTCTTTGCGGCAGATACCATTGAGGTGAATGAGGACGTTTCGGTGTCCGGCGATTACGACTGGACCCGCTTCAAGGGCCAGAACATCACCCTGAACGTCTACAACTGGGGCGAGTACATCTCCAACGGCTCGGACGACAGCCTGGACGTGGTGTCCGCCTTTGAGGACCTGACCGGCATCAAGGTGAACTACACCACCTTCGATTCCAACGAGTCCATGTACGCCAAGCTGAAATCCGGTGCGGCAGACTACGATGTGGTGATCCCGTCGGATTACATGGTGGCCAAGATGATCGCAGAAGGGATGCTCAAGCCCCTCAACTACGACAACATCCCCAACTTCCAGAAGATCGACGCGGAATACCGCAACCCGGATTACGACCCCCAGAACGCCTATACGGTGCCCTACATGCTGTGCACCACCGGCATCATCTACAACACCACGATGGTGGACAAGGCACCCACCAGCTGGGCGGACCTGTGGGATGAACAGTATGCCGGCAACATCCTGATGTTCAACAACAGCCGCGACGCCTACGCCATTGCGGCCTTCAAGAGCGGCCATGACATCAACCCCCAGTCCACGGAAGAAGTGGACGAGGTGGTGAAAGAGCTCAAGGCTCAGAAGCCGCTGGTGCAGGCCTACGTCATGGATGAGATCTTTGATAAGATGATCGGCGGTGAGGCAGCCATCGGCGTGTACTACTCCGGCGACGCCATCACCATGATCGACGATAACCCCGACCTTGCCTGGGTGTTCCCGGAAGAGGGCAGTGTGCTGTCGGTGGACTGCATGGCCATCCCCGCCACGAGTGAGCACCAGGAAGCCGCCGAAATGTTCATCAACTTCATGTGTGAGACGGACATCGGCAAGGCAAACGCCGAGTACATCGGCTACACTACCCCCATGCAGGATGTGTGGGAGGTGCTGGACGAGGATCTGAAGGAGAGCGAGATCGCTTATCCGCCGGAAGAGAAAGTCGCCAAGGAAAAGGTGTTCACTGCCCTGAGCGACGATGTGAACAGCGAGCTGGACGTGAAGTGGAGCGAAATGAAGAGCTACGACGAGGGTGGCAGCAGTCTGCTGTTCCTTGCGCTGCTGGCAGCCATGGTAGCGCTGGCCTGCTTCAACATTTGGCGCAAGGTCCGCAGGCGCAACCGCAATCAGTATTAAACGCAAAGGAGGCTGCTGCACAGAACAACGTGCAGTGGTCTCTTTTTATAGAAAGGAAAAACCATGGAACAGTTCTTTTACACCGAGACCATGACAGTCATGAACGCAGATGCCGACTTCCGCAGCCTGCTCAAGCCCAGCGCCCTGCTGCGCTATGTGGAGCAGGTATCTGCCGACCACGCCCGTGCCTTTGGCATGGATGACAAGTTTTTCCAGGACCACAACGCGGCGTTTCTGGTGGGCAAGCAGGCCCTGCAGTTTGTGCGGGTGCCCCGCCGCACCGAGGCGCTCACCCTGACCACCCGCGCCGAGCACAGCCGCCGGGGTGCCATCAAGCGCATCACTACGGTCACGGATGCCGCCGGGAAGCTGGTGGCCACGGTGGACTGCCGCTGGATCCTGGTGGATCGGACCAGCGGCCACATCATGCGGGAACCGAACTGGACCGTGGAAAATTTCTGGAATGAGACGGTGGAAGGGGAGCTGCCCCTGCACACCCACCGGTGCAAAGAGCTGACGTCGGCAGGGGAGTGCAGGGCCAGCTACTCGCTGTGCGACCTGAACGGTCACATCAACAACGCCTATTATCTGGATCTTGCCTGCGACGCTCTGCCGCCGGAGGTGCTGCAGGCGGGCCCGGTGACCTTTGCCGCCGTGAACTACCACCGGGAGATCCCCATGGGGGACACGGTGGAACTGCTGTATGCACCCTCGGAAGAGGGGTGGTATGTGCAGGGCCGCCACGACGGCCGCACCAGCTTTGAGTGCTATCTGAAGATCGGGTCATAAAAAGTTCACAAAATAAGTTACAGAAAAATGACAAAACCCTATTGCAAAATAGTATCAAAAGAGTTACAATATGGTTACAGCAAGGGCCGAGATCCCCTGGCTGTGTGTGAAATCTTTTTCTTCTTGTTTTTGGGATATCGGGCACCGGGCCTCCTCCTCCGACTGGAACTCCTTCACAGTCTGTGCTCCGTGTGCCGCACAGGCGATGTCCCGCTTCGTGTGCAAAAAAGCTCGTCCGTGACCCGGACGAGCTTTTTTGCATGCCGAAAACCGCCGGAATCGTCAAAAAGTATGACCTTGCGCGGTTTTGGTGGGCATTTTGCCTGTTTTTCTCAAAAGGACAGTTTCAAAGTTTGGCGCGGCAAGGGTTTGTATTCTGAGGCCGAGTGTGGTAAAGTATATACAATCAATTTAGATGGCTCAAACATGAATGATTTTGTTGTAGAATGCTTCATGCTGCGATAAGAGAAAAGGAGTTTGACTATGGCTTATTTCTATGAAGAACCCTCCCGCACCTTTGGCGAGTATCTGCTGGTGCCCGGCTATTCCTCTGCGGAAAATGTTCCCACTGCTGTCAGCCTCAAGACCCCGCTGGTCAAGTACCGCAAGGGTCAGGAAGAGTGCCCGTTGGAAATGAACATCCCCATGATCAGCGCCATCATGCAGTCGGTCTCCGGCGATAAGCTGGCCATTGCACTGGCTCGTCAGGGCGGCGTCTCCTTCATCTATGGCTCCCAGAGCATCGAGAACGAGGCTGCCATGGTGCGCCGCGTCAAGAGCTACAAGGCCGGCTATGTCGTGTCCGACTCCAATCTGGCCCCCACCGCTACCCTGCACGATGTGCTGGAGCTCAAGGCCCGCACCGGCCACTCCACCATCGCGGTCACCGCTGACGGCACCCCCAACGGCAAGCTGCTGGGCATCGTGGCCTCCCGCGACTACCGCGTCAACCACACCCCGGATGACGCTCCCGTTACCACCTTCATGACCCCGCTGGAAAAGCTGGTCACTGCGCCGGAGAACACCTCCCTGCATGACTGCAACAACATCATCTGGGACAACAAGATCAACACTCTGCCGCTGGTGGACGCTGAGGGCAACCTGAAGTATATGGTGTTCCGCAAGGACTACGACTCCCACAAGAAGAACGCCAACGAGCTGCTGGACAAGAACAAGAGCTATGTGGTGGGTGCTGGTATCAACACCCGCGACTACGCTGAGCGTGTGCCCGCACTGGTGGAGGCCGGTGTGGACGTGCTGTGCATCGACTCTTCCGAGGGCTACTCCGAGTGGCAGGCCCGCACCATCCACTGGATCCGGGAACACTACGGCGACAAGGTGAAGGTGGGTGCCGGCAATGTGGTGGATGCCGAGGGCTTCCGCTTCCTGGCCGAGCAGGGTGCCGACTTCGTGAAGATCGGCATCGGCGGCGGTTCCATCTGCATCACCCGCGAGACCAAGGGCATCGGCCGCGGCCAGGCAACGGCTGTCATCGAGGTGGCCAAGGCTCGTGACGAGTACTTCAAGGAGACCGGCATCTATGTGCCCATCTGCTCCGACGGCGGCATCGTCCACGACTACCACATCACCCTGGCACTGGCCATGGGTGCCGACTTCGTCATGCTGGGCCGCTACTTCGCCCGCTTCGACGAGAGCCCCACGAACAAGGTGCGCATCAATGGTCAGTACATGAAGGAGTACTGGGGCGAGGGCTCCAACCGTGCCCGCAACTGGCAGCGCTACGACCTGGGCGGCTCCACCAAGCTGAGCTTTGAGGAAGGCGTGGACAGCTACGTCCCGTACGCCGGCCCGCTGGCCGACGGCGTGCAGACCACCCTGTACAAGGTCAAGAGCACCATGTGCAACTGCGGCGCTCTGTCCATCCCCGAGCTGCAGCAGAAGGCCAAGCTGACCGTCGTGTCCTCTACCTCCATCGTGGAGGGCGGCAGCCATGACGTCGTGCTGAAGAACGCTACCCCCAACATTATCAACGGCTAAAGAACAAAACCCTCTCAGTCTGCTCATTTCACTCGCATCCAGCTCCCCCGAAAGGGGGAGCTTTTTCGTTGAATCGGAAAGTTTCCCTTCTCGATAAAAGCTCGCCCTTCGGGAGAGCTGGCATCGCGTAAGCGATGACTGAGAGGGTCGTTCTTCGGTTCGATCGCAATCCCAGAAAATATCGCAAAACCCTTGCGCAGGCCTGCGATTGGTGTTATCATGTTAGAAACACCCTGTCAAGACAGGGCGAGGGCTTTCCGCCGGGATTCTGTACTCCGGCCGGGAACTGGGAAACGGCAGCGGCCCGCGGGCTGTGCCGTTGAGAAGAAGAGAGGAAACATTCATGGACGAAATCAAGGTTGTGCCTTATATTCCGGATGAGGACTACGACAACCCCGCAATGGTCGTGGATTTTTATGAATTTACGATGGCAAACTGCCTGTTCCTGCACGGATTCAAGGACACCACGCTGGTGTTTGACATGTTCTTCCGCAAGAACCCGGACAATCAGGGCTATTCCATCAGCGCCGGTCAGCGCAAGCTGACCCGCTTTCTGCTGAATTACCATTTCAACGCACAGGACATCTGGTGGCTGCGCACCAAGGGTATGAGCGAGGAATTCTGCGAGTATCTGCGCACCTACCGCTGGAAGGGCGACATGTATGCCCTGCCGGAGGGCACTGTGTGCTATCCCCATGTGCAGATGGTACGCATTGAGTGCGATCTGGTGGGCGCCATCCTCATTGAGACCTACTTGCTGCAGACGATGAACTTCCACAGCCTCATCGCCACCAAGGCCACCCGCGTCACCGGTCTGAACACCCATACGCCGCGCAGCGTCATGGAGTTCGGCACCCGCCGTGCACAGGGCGAGAGCGCCGGCAACGATGGTGCCTATGCGGCGGTCCTGGGCGGCTGCGTGGGTACGGCCAACTGTCTGGCTGAGATGAAGTTCGGCTCGGACGTCAAGGCCGTGGGCACCGTGGCACACAGCTTCATCGAGTTCTTCCCGACGGAATTCGACGCCTTCAAGGCATTTGCCGACACCTACCCGGACTCGGTCAGCCTGCTGCTGGATACCTACAACATCATGGAGAGCGGTCTGCCCAACCTGATCAAGCTGGACGACTACCTGATCGAGAAGTACCCCAATGACCCCAACCGCCGCGTCAAGAGCGCCCGCATCGACTCTGGTGACCTGGCCCGCGGCTCCAAGCGTCTGCGCAAGGCACTGGATGCTGTCGGCAAGCCGTACATCAAGCTGGTGGCTTCCAACGGTCTGGACGAAAAGAAGATCGCCAACATGGAGCTGTACGAGCACGCCCATTTTGATTCCTACGGCGTGGGCGAGAACCTGATCACCTCCGCTTCCGACCCCGTGTTCGGCGGCGTGTACAAGCTGGTGGCTGTCAAGCAGCCGGACGGCAGCTATACCCCCAAGATGAAGTGCTCGGATTCGGCCAGCAAGGCCATCATCCCCGGCAAGAAGATGCCCTGGCGTCTCTACGATGAAAACGGACAGGCCCAGTGTGACCTGATCGCCATGGACGGCGAGGTGATCGAGGCCGGCAAGCCCGTCACGATGGTCAACCTGGACTCTGACGCCATTGAGCGCACCGTTACCTTTACCCCGACGGCGGTCAAGCCGCTGCTGGTGCCGCACATCCTGGGCGGCCAGCTGGCCATGGAGCTGCCCTCCATTGCCGAGAAGAAGGCCTACATCGCAAAACAGCTCACCGAGGAGACCTGGGAGAGCGAGCTGCGTCTGGAGTGCCCGCACAAGCATTACGTCAACATGACCCCTGCCGTGGCCGAGTGCCGCGCCAGAATGTACGCAGAGCTGCACGGCGGAAAAGTGTAACGCCTTTTCTTGACAAACCGGGCAAACTATTGTACTATAGACCATGCTGATTTGTGTTCATTCGGTCGATTTGCGTTCGGTCCGATTGACATAATTTTACCTCACACCTGTTATTCCCGGCTCCCTACAGCAATATGGGGCAGCAGGGCTTTGTAAGCCGGGTATCGGTGTGCCGCTGTGGTGAAATTGGCAGACACGAGGGACTTAAAATCCCTTTCTGGAGACAGAGTACGGGTTCGACCCCCGTCGGCGGCATGAAGAAAAGCACGTTGATTCGATAAAAATCAACGTGCTTTTTGCTTTAATAACCCGTTTGGCAACCCACTTTAAAATAAAATGGTGATTATTATGAATATTTCCGAGGAAAAACGCACACAAATCTGTGCAGCCCTTGCCAAGGCGCAGCAGGATATCAAGCGCATACAGGCCGCGGGTGTTATGGATATCTCGGAAGTGGAGCGGGTTTACCGTGCGCTGCAGGACGTGGTGCAGGAACTCCGCATTCTGATCGACCCATAAATGCAAAAACAGCCCCGTGGAACCGGAATCACCGGAACCACGGGGCTGTTATCATGCTATGCGGCCTTTCGGCCGGCCGCCGGAGCGGCTAAGTAGTGTAGCTGGCCTTACTTGTTGACCTGGCTCTTCAGCCGGTCATAGGTCTTGTCGGCCTCCAGCGCGGCGGTGGTGAAGCTGTTGTTCTTCCACCAGGCAATCAGCGCGGCCACCGTGGTGATGCCAGCGGTGACCAGCTGCTCCACGGTGGCGCTCTCGATGGGCAGCACGGGCTTGCCGCAGGCGGACAGAATCTGGTTGGTCAGTGCCAGCAGCAGGCAGGCGGTGCGGGCGATGGTACCGGCGGAGATCTTGTTGTTCAGGTTATTCATGGTTTGTCCTTTCTCCCGGCGTTGCCGGGCTTGTGTGGGTGTATCAGTCACGGATGGGCAGGGCCTTGGCGCGGTTGTACAGCTCGGTGCCCGTGCCATTGCCGCCCAGGGCGTGATAGCTTTTGTAGAGATACTCCAAGTTTTTCAGGCCTGCGGTGTCGATGCCGCCCTGCTGGATGTAGTGGGTGCAGGACTGGTAGAGCCGGTCGTGCATGATGGCCAGAAGGCCGTCCTTGATGGTCCGGTACTCGGTGACCTTTTTGATCAGGTAGCCCCAGCCGATGCCCAGCAGCCAGATGGCTCCCTCCATCCAGTGGGCAGAGATGTAGGCAAAAACTTGCTGCATTGGTCTCACCCCCTGACCTGCCCCAGCCCGGCCCGCTGGATGATGCCCGCGTAGTCCTTGTAGGCCACGCTGAGGTCTACTCCGGTGCTCACACCGGGCACGGTGCCCGCGCTGGTGTACTGCCACATACCAAAGGGCCAGCCCGGTTCAGGTTTTTCCTTGCGGTATGCAGCCAGCCACACATCATAGGGCTTGAGGGCCGCGCCGGTCATGTACAAATTGGTCTGCGCAAAATACAAGCCGGTGTACAGCATGGCGTACACGCCCCAGCTCTCCACCGCGCTTAGGCAGCGGGCCACGATGTCGCTCAGGGCTGCCTTGCTCAGGGCTGCCTGCAGCTTGTCCTCGATGTCCACGGCCACCGGCAGACCCAGCGTTTTGCCGGTCAGAGCGCTTTTCAGCAAGGCCAGTTCCTTATCCGCCTCCGCCTTGTTGACGGCCTTAAAGTAGCCATACACACCCACCGGGATGCCCAGCCGTGTGCACTCGGCGTAGTTGCGGGCAAACTGCGGGTCAATGTAAGGCTTGCTTGCCTTGCCGTCGGCGCTGTTGCCCATGGCGCGGATCATGACGCCGCCGATCTGGCCAGACGCCTTGACCTTTGCCCAGTCAATGCTGCCCTGCCAGCGGGAAACATCCATGATGGTTTTACTCATCGGCGGTTTCCTCCACGATCTCTTCAAAGCCGCTCTTGATAAGCAGCGCCTTGACCTTCGCCTTCAGCAGGCGGGGGCAGCGCTCATACAGCGCCTTTGCCTCCTCGGTGGTCTCGCAGCTCATGATCTCCTGTGCCCATAACATCGCCATCATAAATACCAACCTTTCTAATTTTTGTGTGATTTTATGCATAAACAGTCTCGCTCATTTCAAGCAGACACTGTTTCAGCATCTCGTTTTCTTTTTGCAGCGCCGCCACCGTCTCCGGCAGCTTCTCCCGCTCTTCGGCCTTTTTGCGCTCGGCTTCCTTCGCGGCCAGCTCTTCGGCGGTCGGCGGGGGAGGTACCGTGCCCGCCTCGTACACCATGTAGGTGCCGTCTGCCAGTGCAACGCCCCAGTAGTGCTGGCCGGGCTGTGCGGCATCGTTGTGCTCGCTCACGGCCTGCGCAATGGCGGTGTAATCGGCTTTTGCCGCCGGAGCGGTGTAACCGGGCTTGATTTTAGTGTCCATACAGTGCCTCCTTATCCAATCACATTGCCGCTCTCGTCCACAAGCACCTCTTGCGGCAGCACCAAAATTGGGCGGTAGCTGTAACTGGACTTTGCGCTGTTACCCTTTAACGCCCCGTCTGCGGTAACATACGCCGCCTTACTCGGAGTCCATCCACCGCTCGTAGGCGTCCGGGTCCAGTAAGGCCGGGACCATTTTCTTCTGGCTGTTGCCTCGGTACGAAAGTAGCTCAGCGCCGCACCCTCTTTATATGTGTTGGTCAGGGCTCCATTCAGTTCCGTGATACTGGGCAGAAAGACCTTTGTTGCCAGGCCATCCGCCCCCTCTCTCCGGTCCTCCTCCATAGGAAAACTTTCGGTGCCCATATAAGGGATTCGCACCTTCTTGATCAGCGGCTTGATATCCGCTTTGATCATCCTGAAAAACGTGTCTTCCAGGTATATTTGTGAATCGGAATTCGCGTACCCGGTACCGCTGGATTTATAAGATCCCGTGAACCTTGTGGAGTTGCACAGCAGCCACGTTCCAAAGCAGCTTGCGTCGTACATATCGCCCGGTAGACCCTGATGCACAATGATCCATTCTGTACGGATGTTATCTACGTCAAAAAACACCTTTTTGCCAACCGGTTTATTTCCCAAGGGCGTGCCGCTCTGGTAGACGAGCCGGGCTTGACCATTTATGTCGACGTACACCTTTTGCACCTGCCGGGCCTGACCGCCCACGCCCACATAAAGTTTGGACATTTTGTGTGCCGTGCTACCGGCACCGAGATAGATGCTCATGCGCCCACCTCCTTATGCGTACACCAGCAGGACAGTGCCTGTGTCGAGGGCGCTGCCCACGCCGGGGTCGGTGGTCTGCGCCTTGACCGTAAAGCCGTTGACGCTGGTCACGCTCAGGGTGCCGTCATTTGTCACGCCGAGGCCAGCGCCAACTTTTACGGAGCCTAGCTGGTCAGCCGTGGCAGGCGTGCCGAACTTTTGGTCGGCCTCTTCCTGGTTGTACACCTCCGTCTTTGCGTAGGTCTCATTCTTGCCGTAGGCTCCCACATCCTCCGCCGTCAGGGCTGTGTCCTTTCCGGTTCCTCCGTGTTCCACGCCCAGCACGCCGGTCATCACATCCAGTGCCGTGGTGTCCTTGGTCTGCAGCGTCCGTGTGCTGCCGTCGCCCATGGTCAGGGTCATCACCTGCCCGTTCAGCTCGATGCGCTCCACATAGTCCGCACTGCCCGCTTCCAGCGCACCCACGTCCGCCGCCGTCAGGGTCACCACGCCGCCCTGGCCGTTCACGCTCTTCACCGGCCCGTCCGCCGGTGCCGTTTTCTCCGCCCGATCGGCTGCCGCCTCGGCCCGGGCTGCGCCGCTTTCTGCCGCTTTCTGTGCCGCCCCGGCCTGTCCGGCCGCCGTCACCGTTTCTGTCCGTGCTGCCTCGGCTCTCTTCGCATCCTTCGCGGCCGCACCTGCGCTGTTCCGCGCTTCCTGCGCGCTGGTCGCCGCACTGTTCGAGTACGCCAGCACCCGCGCCACAAAGGTCTCGTACTGCGTCGGGCTGATCTCCGCGTCGCCGTCGGTGGCAAGCGTCTCGTAGCAGTCGTATTTTGCCGGCCGTGTCAGCGCCCGGAATCCGTCCTCGCCCAGGGCCAGCAGCATCCAGCTGCCGCAGCTCGACGCGGTAAACTCCTTGCCCACCGCACAGCTGTGCGCTTCGTCCAGCAAAATGGGGGCAGGCAGGGTGCCGTCCTGCCGCTGGATGTGCAGCGTCACGCTCTTGCCCTGCCAGCTCTCCGGCAGGGTAAATTCCAGCCGCTCTACGTTCGCGCTGCTCTGCCCGCCCAGGTGCAGCACCTTCATCTCCGGGGCAAACTCCACCCCACCGAATCGCTTTTCCACGATCCTTACCTGCATGGTCTTTTCCTCCTTCCGTTTTTTTCCCAGTCTACCGTCCCGCTGCCCCGCAAAAAACCGTGTACTTTTATAAAAGCACCCCGGCAGGTCTTGCCCGCCGGGGTGCTTTCTATTGGTGACAAAGCGTCACCGGATGGCTGCCACTTGGTTGGCACTTGGTTGGCATCTGGTCGTCACCGCAGCAGTGCATACGGGTCCTCTTCCGGTTCCGCCTGTGTTGCCTTCTCCGCCGCTTTTTCCCACTGCGCAAAGGTCTTTTCCGTGTACAGGGCGTTTCCGTCCGTGTCGGTCAGGGCCAGCAGCACGTCGGCCAGCTGCTGCTTGTCCGCATCGCTGCCCGCCAGATACTCCGGCTTTGCCAGCTCGGTCAGCTTGCTCTTCACGCTGCTCGGCGTCCGTCCGGCCTTCATCAGCCGGTCGTACTCGGCCTGCACGTCCTGCGCCTTCCGGCTGTCCACCGCCTCGCCCAGGTCCGCGTACATGTCGCCCGCGTCGCCCTTCAGCATCTCGGTCTCCAGTGCATTCACGGCCCCGGTCACGCAGTCGATCACGGCTTCCCGCTTCGGCGCGTCCTCCTTCACATTCTTCCGGATGCCCAGCACGTCGTACAGCGCTTCGATGGTCTCCGTCTCCAGCCGGTACCGCTCGGCTTCGTTCCCTTCCATCTGTGCCTTTGCCGCCGCCCGGGTGTCGGCGTCGTACTTCTTCAGCCGGGTCTTCAGCTGCTTGTAGATCTCGCCCTCCTTGCCCATGGCCACCAGTTTCTCCACCGCCGCCTGTGCCTCGTCCGCGTCGCCGCTGGCATAGGCATTGTACAGCCGGTCATACTGCCCGGTCGCGCTCTCCGGCAGGCTGTTGAAGCTAAATTTTCCGCCCTGCGCCACGTTCTGCGCATCGTCCCAGTACCCGCGCACTGCGTCCACCATCTTCCGGCCGTTGCCGTAGGGCACACCCACGATCTCAAAGCCGTTTTCGATCAGGGCCATGCCCTTCTCCATCAGCTTCTTGTGGTGCTTTTCCAGCTCCGCCTCGTCCATCTCGCTGGTGTCCTTCTTCAGCTCCGCCGTAAACTTCACCACATCCGACGCCATGTCGTTTACCGCGCTGATGTTCGTGGCACTGATCACGTCGTAATCCTTGCCCTGGATGGCATTGTCGATCAGGCTGTACAGCTCGCTGCCCCACAAAAAGTTTCCCATCGTGCTCTCGGTGGACAGCGAGAAAAAGCGGCTCACCATGCTCTTCAGGGTCACGTCGCCGTTCTCGTCCTGCTCCCGGTCCCACCGGTGCAGCAGGAAGTCCGCGCCGATCTTCATCACGGCAAACACCGCCACCTGCGCCGCCTGGCTCAGAATGGCCCGGTCCCGCTGCTTTGTCGCCCGCTGCAGCTCTGCCTTGTTCGCGTCGCTGGCGTCCGCCTTGTACCGCGTCGCCTGCGCTTTCCAGTCGCCCACCGCGTCAATCAGGATGCCCGCATTCTGGAAGCGCTGGGTCGTGAACATCGTAAAGGTCTTTACCATCTCGTCCGGGTTGCGCTGGATGCCTGCCCGCTGCATCACGGTGTAGTTCGGCTGGGTCTGCTCGATCACCTTCTGGTAGGTGCGGTTCACGGCCTCCCAGTATGCCGGGCTGCCGGTCTCGCCCGCGCCCTCGAATTCCGCCGCGTGGTTCTTCACATAGGCTTTGCTGCCCTCCCACAGGGCCGCCACCGTGATCTCGTCCATGCCGTTGATCCACCCGGTCAGCCATCCGGGCACCTTGTCCATGCCCTTCTGCACCAGCGTCTCCCGCTTTCCGATGCTCTGCAGCTCGCCTTTTCCGGTCCCACGCTGCCGCCACTGCAAAAGCACGTCCCCGTGCTGGGCAATTTCCGCTTCCAGCGCCGCCTTCTGCTTCGGCGACAGGTTTTTCACAAATGGCATCACCGACGCCATGGTGTCCCCGCCCAGCACGGCCGCCGCCGTCGGCAGGCTCGCCGCCTGTGCAATGGCCACGCCCGGGTTCAGGGTCAGCACCGCCCCCGCGTAGTTGCCCCGCAGCGTGCTCAGCATCCGGCTCACGCCGTTGGAGCGGTGCCGCTGGGTGGTCTGCAGGTCGGTCAGCAGATCGTCCAGGTAGCTCACGGCCTTCGTGCCCCACTGCTCCTTGATCACGCCGTTTTTCAGAGTCTTCACGCCGTCCCGGGTCTCCACCCCTGCGTTCAGGATCTTCTGCACGTCCCGGATGGGCGCGGCCAGTCCCGCATAGGCCGCCGTGTCTCGCAGGCTGCGCTGCACCACGCTTGAGCACTCTTCCAAAAGGATGGGCTTGCTGCTCTTCACACGGTTCTTCAAAAATCCCCGGCCCTCAATGGTCGCGTCCAGCTTCACTCCGTCGATCTCGGTCGCCAGTGCAGCCTTGTCCACCGCAATGGGGTAGTAGTTCTGCACGGTGGCCCGCTTGTAGCCCACCAGCTGCAGGCTCGTCTCGTTGATCAGCTTCGTGGTGTAGGTTCCAAAAAACTCCTTCATGTCCGCGCACCACGCCCGGTCGTAGTCGGTCATGGCCGCTTCCAGCGTGTTCAGGATGGTGTCCGCCATGGCTTCCCCGTTTCCGTCGCTCAGCATGCCCAGCTGCACCAGCTGTCCCTTCTGGTAGGCCTGCTCCACGTCGCCCTTGCTGTACAGCTGCGCATCCGGCACCACCATGCCGCCGGTCATCAGGTGCTCCCGGCTGTCCTTGTTCTGCAGGTGCATGTACAAACTGCACAGCTGCGCATGGGTCAGCGGCACCGCGTTGTGGTCCGTGTCTCTCAGGCCCACGTCCACAAGGTCCGCACCCGGCCCGGCAAAGGCCTGCGCTTCCTTGGCGTGCTTTGCGCCCGTCACGTCCGCAAACAGCTTCTCGCCCTCGATGGTGATCTTCGTCTGCCGGTACTGGCCGTCGTTCAGCATCTGCCCGATCTTCTCCATCTGGCCGCCGTTCTTGTAGCCGCCCAGCATCCGCAGCACCCGCTCGGCCCCCAGCATGTCCAGGTTGTACTTGGTCAGCAGGTTCTGCAGCCCGTCCAGCGCCCCGCCGGGGTGGTTGCCCTTGCTCAGTGTCACCTCATAGGCTGCCTCGTCCGCGATCTTGCTCACCTCTTCGGCCTTCGCAAGGCTCACGGTCTTGTTCTCGTTCCGGATCACATGCAGCGTCGCGCTGGTGATGGCCTTCAGCATCCGCATCTGGTCCACCGTCATGGGCAGGTAGGTGCGGCTCTCGGTCTCCCGGATCCGCTTGCGCAGCCGCTCCTGCAAGGCCAGTGCCTTCTCGCTGTAGGGCAGCGCCTCGGCTTCCGCCAGCTTTGCCTGTAAGTCGGCCAGCTTTGCATCCTTCCACGCCGTCAGGTCGGTCTGCAGCGCCGTGATCAGCTTCGGCACCCCGGTCTGCTCCCACTCGGTGGTCATGGCCGTGGGGCTGCCCTCGCTGCCCATGCTCGCCAGAATGCTGTTCTGCAGCCGCGTCAGCTGGTTCACAGCCCGGTCGTTCAGCACGGTCATGTCGGCGATCTTTGCCACCTCCGCCGCCTGCACGATCAGCCGTTGGCTCACATACTTGCCCTTGCTCGGCCGCAGCACCATCTGGTTCAGCGCCGCCGCATCCTGCCGGATGCCCCGCTTCAGCTCGTCCATCTTCCGGCCGTCCCGCGCTTTCTGCACCCGCTTCTCGGCCACCCGCTTCGCAATGGCAATCTCCTCATCCCGCTGCTGGCGTGCCACCTCGGCGGCCAGTGCGTTCCGCTGCGCCTGCTTCTGCTGCCAGGCCTCGGCCTTCCGCTGGTTCTCTTCCTCCCATTCCATGATCTCGTTTTCCTGCACGATCAGGCTGTACTCGGCCTTGTCCGCACGCCGCTGCTCGTCCCGCACCTGCCGGGCAAGGTCGGCGTTCTCGCCCCGCAGCTGCCGCACCTCCAGCCTTGCCTCGTCCCGCATCTGCTGCAGTTCGGTCCGCATCCGCTTGCGTTCGGCTTTCCATTCCCGCTCGTAGGTCTCCCGCAGCACGGTCAGCTTCTCGTTCAGATCGCCCACGTTGCTCACGTCCACGCCCAGCAGTTCCAGGTTCGCGTCCAGCTGCTTTTCCGCTTTCGCGTTCCGCTTCTGCAGCTCGCTCACCTGCTGCACCTCGGCGTTCCGGCCCGCTGTGCGCTGGTTCTCGGCCAGCCGCCGGTTGAATTCCCGGCTCTGCACCTTCTGCACGCCCCGCAGGCCCTTTTCCACCTCGGCCGCCCGCGCCGCGTCTCCGGCAGCCGCCTTCGCCGCTTCCAGGTTGTGCCGCTGGATGCCCTCAAAAATAGCCTCGGCATCGGTCAGCTGGGGCAGCTGCATGATATCCCCGATGATCCTGCCCGCCAGCTCCACGCGGGCGTCCTCATACTCGGCCTTGTCCGCAAAGCGGCTCATGGTCTTCGGCTTGATGGCGTCGTGCAGGTTCATCAGCACGTCCAGCCACTCGGTGCTCTCGAAGCTCTGACTGCCCGCCACACCGGCCTGCTCTGCGGCCTGCTTCCACAGCGCCTTGGCTCCATCGGTCACTCCGCCCACGGCGCGGTCATCATTCACAAGGCTCTCATACTGCTCCGCCGGGTTGCCGTCCCGCACGCCTTCGGCCTGCCGCAGGGTCACGCCGTGGCGCCGTGCCTCGGCCACCGCCTCGCTCCAGCTTCCGTACCGCTTCACAAGCTCGGCCTTCGCCTGTCCATCCCGGTTCACGGTGTACTCCAGCTTGTGCAGCTCCGGGTACTCGTCCCACAGTTCGCTGTTGCGGTACATTGCCCCGTCCTGGATCTCCCCTGCCAGCGTCTCGGCCAGCGCTTCGGCCTTGTTCATGTCCGCGCCGTCCGCCTTCAGGTAGTTCACCAGCACTTCGGTCTCCTGCGCCAGCTTTGCCCGGTCCGCCTTGCTGCCGTTGGCCTTCAGCCAGCGCCCGGCCAGCTCGTCCACCGCGCTCCGGCTCACATTCACGCCCTTTGTCAGCCCAAAAAACTGGCTCAGTGTGTCCAGCGCCGCCGCCTTCTCGGCGATCACCCGGCTGGCCTGCTGCTGCTCGTTCCGCTTCGCGTCCCGGCTCGCCTGTTCTGCCAGCTGGTAGCGGAATCTTGCCAACTCGCTTTCCTGTGCCAGCTCCCCGGTCCTGTAATAGTCCCGGATTTCCCGCACCACCTTGTCCGCATCCACACGCCCGCTGTATTCCTTGCTGGCGGCAACCCTGCCGTCTGCTGTGGAGATGTCCAGCGTGAACTGCCCGCGCTCGCCGCTCAGCTGCTCGGCCATTTTCCGGATCTGTTCCAGCTGCTGCGCCGTGGGGGCCGTGTCCGCCGAAATGTCCACGCCCGGTGCCTCGGCCATCACACGCACATTGCCGTCCAGCAAAAACTCATTCAGAGCTTCCGTGCCGTTCTTCACTTCCGCCGGGCCGAACACCTCCAGAATTTCCCGGTGGTCGGTGTCCCGGCTACGGTCATTCTGGGCAAAGTCCAGCATCTGGCCGTCCGGCAGAATGTACCCTGCCCGCCGGAATTCTTCCGTCACGCCGAACTGCTCCTTCGCCAACATCCGCCGGTACTCCGCATTGCCGCCGTACGCTTTGGCTCTGGCATTGTAGGCGTTCTGTGCATCCTTGGCCTGGGCGTCCTTCCGCTGCTGCAGACGCTCATTGGCTGCTTTCATCTGCTCCGTCAGGGCGCTGTCCCGCTCTTCCAGCGCGGCCAGGCGGCTGTTGTACTCCTTGCGCTTTGCAAGGTAGTCCTGGTATTCTGCGCTGTCCCGGTAGGCCTTGCCCTCTGCGGAAAAAACGCCCAGCGCCTTTTTCTTTGCCTCGATCCGCTGCACTTCGGCACTGTTCAGCCATGCACTGCGTTCTTCCTTCAGGGCACTGCGCTGCTTGGTCAGCTGCTGCTGTTCGGTGCGCAGCTTTGCCAGCTCATCCTGCTCCGCCAGCTGATAGCGCACATTTTTCTGCACAGCTGCATTGTTTTCCTTGCTTTTGGCAGAGGTTTGTGCTATAGTAGTGTCAGAAGATACTTCCTGAGCATCCGCAAGGGTGCTCCGCACAGCTTTCGGGAGCTGTGTGGGAGTATCTTCTTTTTTTGTCATATTTCCCTCAGTGTCAAACGTCACATAGCTTCCATCTGTCCAGCATACCTCATGAACATAGAAATTCTTCATGCCATTCTGCCGGGTGTATTCTCTTACAATCACGCCTTCATACAGCTTTGTTCCGTCAATTTCGACGGGCGCTGCAAAGACATAAGTATCATACCCTCGTCCCTGCCAGTTTTGCTCATACCCGATTTGCTTTCCTTTTTGAATTACTTCGGGGACTGCAGCAACCGCAACCTGTTTTGCTTTGCTGTTCCCATGCTGCACCGTTGCACGTGCACCGCTCTTTGTCAACTCCACCGTTCCGAAGTTTTCACGAATCACTTTGTTTCCTATAGAATCAAAGAATTCTTCAACATTGGAAATGTTTTCGTTTCGCGTTTTTCCGAAAGACACCTCTGTTCCTTCGATTGTCGCCACCGGTTTCATTTCTTCCAATTCGTCCAGATGGCCGTTCATCTGCTCCACCAGAGAATCTTTTCCCTCGTGCAGCTGGAACCGCACCCCCTGCGCCGCACCCTCACTCTTGAGGGCTGCGGCGTTTTCTTTTGCCGCGCGCAGGGCGTCCATGGCCTTTTCCGCGTGGGCAAAGTATTCCTCCTGCAGCGCCCGTTTCTCGGCCTCGGCCAGCCGCTGCGCTTTCAGGGCGGCTTTGTTCTCCGGGTCGTTTGCCAGCACTTCCTTTGCCCGGCTCACGATGTCGGTCAGAAGGTTCTTCACCGCGTTCATCACTTTGCGGATGGTCCCCGCCCGGCCCGCGTTCTTCTCTGCCTGCCCGCGCTGGAACTCCACCCACCGCTTGAAGCTCTCCTCGCTGTCAAAGATGCCGCGCCAGGCGTCCGCCACCAGTTCCTCGGCTGCTTCGCCGTAGGTCAGGTTCTGCTGTGCGTAGTCGGTCAGTTTCGCCCGGATCAGATCGTCGATGTTCTCAAAGCCCTCGCTCTTCGCAAGGTATTCCAGCACATGCTGCTGCACCGCTTTTGCGCCCTCGGCGTCCAAAGCGTTATACCAGTGCCAGTCCTCGTGCAGCACGGTGCCGAAAATGTCTCCCGCACTGTCCGCAAAAAAGATCTGTCCGGCAGCCGTGTCCACATAGGCCTTCACCCGCTCATCGCCTTCCAGCACTGCCTTCAGCACCGCATCGGTGTCGGTCGCCCGCGCGTTCAGCTCGATCAGCTTTGTGGCTACCTCGTCTGCCGTGCGCATGGTGCCTTTGTACAGCACCCGTCCGCTGCCGCTCACGCTCTTTGCGCTCAGCGCACCGCCCGGTGTCCCGGTCTGCACGGCCCCGGCTTCCGCTTCGCCCTTGCCCTGCAGCCACGCGATCTTCAGCGCCGCTTCTCCGCCGGGCTGTGCCAGCACATAGTCCGTGTTCACCGCAAGGCCGTTCATACCCTTCGCCAGCTCCATAGCCTTGTCAAAAGTGGTCACGTCCTCCATCTGTCCCAGCCGGTACAGGCTGGAGGCCGCCGCCGCATACCGGCTCTCGTCCGCAATGCCCGTCGGCATGTTCCGGCTCAGCGTCTGTGCCGCGCCCTCGCTCACCTTCCAGCGCAGCAGCTCCCGCTGTACGCTGCTCTTCTGCGCGCCCTCGCTGCGCACTTCCAGCCCGGCCGTCTCCCGCAGGGCTGTCGGTTCCGCCTGCTGTGCAAAGGCTCCCTCACCGAGGGAGCTGTCGAGCGAATGCGAGACTGCGGGAGTTTCCACCGTTTCCCCGGCGTTTTCCACCCGCTGACCGTTGACATCCCCCGCCTGCTGTGATACAGTTGTGTCGGCGGAAGTATCTGCACTTAACGTTCCGGACGTGTCTCTGGGGTCGGCAACGGCATCCATAGAGGGCTGCAGAGCTTTCGCTATTTCTTTTTCCGGCACTCCTACTGAAGATAAATACTCAGATACAATAAAGTTTTTACTTTTCTTTGTATCACAGACGGCTTCCACAACAATGTGGGAGTCGTCTATTTTTTTCTCAAAGATCACAATGGGCGCTTTTTTACGGCTCCCAGTATAATATCCGTCCGCTTTTCGCGTTGCCAGATACGCATTGTCAAAGTGGTTCAGTACATACGCTGCCCGCGCCACATCCGCGCTCTCCTTCATGGTGCCGTCGGCGCTGCCGTCCCCGCCTGCGTGCCGGTTGGTGATGTGTTTCACCGCGTTGGCATCCATCATCGTCACCTTGCCCACCTTGTCAAGGCCGGTCAGCTGCTGCATGGCGTCCCGCATCCGGTCGCTGGTCTCGGTCACAGTGTAGGGTGCCAGATCTTCGCCCGCTCGCACCCGGTCCACGTATTCCGCAAGGCCGGGGTCAACGCTCTGCTTGTATTCCTCAATGCTGGCGTTCTGCGCCGGGGTATGTACCGCTGGGTCATCGTTCACCGCCGTCTGCTCTGCCTTTTGTGCCGCCGTTCCCAAGGCTCCCTCCCTGAGGGAGCTGTCGCCCGCAGGCGACTGAGGGAGTTCGCCCCCCAAGGCTTCCCTCTCGGGAGAGCTGTCAGCGCCCTGCGCTGACGGAGAGGGTCCATTCCGCTGTCCGGTCTGTCCTTCCGCCTCCAGCGCCGCGCTCATCCTGCCCAGCTGCGTGCCCACGGCACCGCCCAGCGCGCCGGATGCGCCGCCCGTCAGGCCGCTCTCCAGTGCCGTCAAAAAGGTGTCTCTGTTAAACAGCTCCTGCGCCGCCTGCTCGTCTCCCAGGGCCGCGTCAATGGCCTTGTCCGCATAGGTCTCCACAAAGGCCTGCATGGCATTGTCGATGCCGCCGGAAATGGCATTCGCCACCGTGGGGTACTGCTGCGCCAGTACGCCGTTGTCTGCCACGCTGCGCACCACGTCCGCCAGCTTCCCCGCCAGCGTGTCCTTGGCGTAGTCGCTGCCCATGGTCCGGGCAAGGTCTGCCGCGCCCACGCTGTTGATGGCCCACCCCGCACCGAACTTTGCAAGGCCGCCCACCAGCGTCTTGCCCGCACTCTCGCCCTTGTCAATGCTCTGGCCCATAGCTTCCGCGCCGCCCTGGGCGCTCAGCACCGGCAGCACCAGCGCCGGGCTGATGCCCGCCACCGCAAGGTTCTCCGCCGCACTGGTCGCAATTCCCATTGCCGTCTTTGCGGTCTCGTTCATGCCCGCTGTCGCGCGTTCGGTGCGCTTTCTGCCGTAATCGTACAGCTGGTAGCCCACGCTCTCGTCCCTGTCAACGCTCTCGTTCGTCACGGTCCCGGCCACCTTCTGCCGCATGCCGGTGATCTCGCTCTGGCTGTACCCCATGGCCCGCAGCTGCTCGTCCGTGTACTGCGGCTTATAGTCCATGTCCACCGCCGTGATCATATCCTTCAGCTGCTTTGCCCGTTCATCCCCTGCAAGGCTCTTGTCCAGCGCACGTTCATTGGCGTTCGTGCTCCATGTATTCCAGATCGCCGTTCCGAGATTTTCGCCCAACTGCGGACTGAACGACGCCACCGCTCCGCCAATGCCCTTCCATGTGTCCGCCGAGCGCCGCACGGCCTTTTCCGCAGCAGGCAGTTCGTCGTACTCGGCAATGTACTGCCGCGCCTCGTCGATCTGCCACTGGCTGTACCCCTTGGCGATCAGCTCCGCGTCGGTGTACGGCTTCTGGGCCTTCACAGCATTGTCGCCGGTGCTGCTGCCCAGTGCAGCAGCATCCTCCACACCGCTCTTTCCCATCCGGATCAGGCTCACCAGCGTCCGGTGCTTCGGATCTGCATCCATCCACCGGTTCAGCCGTGTAAAGTCGCTGAATTTATCTTCGTCCTCCGCCTTCGCCGTGTGATCCTTGATGGCCTGCGCCCCCTGCGCCAGCACGCCCTCGCTGCCGTTGCGCCGCCGCTGTGCGGCCTTCTGGCTCTCATTTGCGCCCCGCACCACCGCCGCCGGGGTTCCGCTTTCTGTCTGCAGCCACTCCGGCTGGTTCTGCCGCTGCACCGTCGGCAGCTTTTTTCCCGTCTTGGCCGTGGCCGCCGCAGTCTGGGTGCCGTCCATCTGTGCCAGCACCCGCGTGCCAAGGCTCGGCGTTGCCGTGGTGGTGGTCTTTTTGCCGCCTGCCGTGCCACCGCTCTTTGCCGGGCCGGTCGTCTTTGCGCTCGTTCCGGCCTTCACCGTGCTCAAGCCCGTTGCCAGCGGAGCACCCGCCGTCACGCCCGTGCTCCCGCCGCTCTTTGCGGTGCCGGCCGCCTTTGTGTTCGTGCTGGCCTTTGCTGCCGCAGCGGCCTTTTTGCTTGCATCCTCTTTTTCCAGTGCTTCGCGCCTTCTGCGCACCTCGTCTACGCTCCAGCCCATTTTCTTCTCCTTTTTACCATCCCATCACGTTGGACACCCGGCTGATCACGTCATCGCCGAACCCCAGCCGGATCAGGTAGTCCTCAATTTCTCCTGCGCTCTTTCCCTGGTTCGTCATACTCTGCGCCTTGGTGAGTGCTGTGTCAAAGCTGTTTCCATTGGTGCCGTCCACCGGCTTCACCGTGCCAAACACCGCCGGGCGCTGCAATACGCCCGCCAGCTTGCTTCCGGTGCTCCCGCTCCGGGCCGCCGTCCCGCTGCCGCTGCCTGTTCCCAGTGCGCTGTTCACGTCCACGCCTGCCCGCTTCAGCTCGTTCAAGATCACGCTGTACATCGGGTTGCTCGGTTCCATTCCCGCCAGTTCTTTCAGCAGGCTGGTCACGTTGCTGCTGGAGTAGTTCAGTCCGCTGTTTCCGCTTCCGGTGCTTCGGCCCGTTCCGCCGCTGCTGCCGGTGGTCTTGTACCGGTTGCTGATGGCCAGCTGGCTTGCGTACTTGGCAAGGTCTGCCTGGTTCAGCCGGTTTGCAATGGTGCTGTAGCTGTCCACGCTCCCCGTGGGCAGCCCCGCCATCTGCAGGTAGTTGTTCGCCGCCGTGTCGTAGCCGCTGCCTGCAAGCCCGGCCGCCGTGGTCAGATAGTCCAGCTTGTCCTTGTCCACCTGCGACAGGCCCTGCCAGCTGTCCAGCATCGTGTCCGTCAGCCCGTACTGGTTCAGGATCTGCTTTGCCGCATCGTCAAAACCTGCCTCCTTGTAGCTTGCCGCCTGCTGCAAAGCCGCCATCTGGTCGCTCAGCTCGGTGCGGCTCAGGTTGTCGTTGTACTGCCGCAGGGCAAAGGCATTCTCCCAGTCCTGCTGCCGGTACCCCTTGTAGGCGTCGTACCCTTCCAGCGCGGCCGCGCCCACGTTCTTCACCACGTTCCACACGTTGCTCAAAAAGTCGCTGTTCTCCTGCCGGGCCTGCTGGGTGCGTCCGTACCGGTAATTCCGCAAGTTCGCCGCATCCGCCACGCTGCCGTCGTACTCGCTGCGTGCAAGCTGGTCCTGCGTCAGCAGGTTGTCCAGCTGGGTGCCCCGGCCTGCAAGTTCCTGCTGCCACTGGCTCAGGGCATCCGCCCGCGCCTGGGCGTACACGTTGGCGGTCTGGCCCGTCTCCCCGGCCGCCGCCTGCTGTGCCGCGCTCTTGGCCCAGTCCGTGCCGTACCCGCCGCTAAGGCTGTTTGCCACCTGCTCGGCCGCACTGGCCCCCGCTCCTGCATTGCCAAACAGGCGGCTCAGGGCACCCCGGTAGGTGCCATTCTGGCTGTCAAAACCCAGTCCTGCGCTGTTGGCACTGTCCATGCCCGCCAGCGCGTTCTGGATCCCTTCGTCGTAGCGGTTCTCATACGCTCCCGGCATGGCCGCTTCCGCCTGTGCCTGCTGTTTCTGCTGGTCGTTCAGTCTCTTGATGGTCCCCATGCTCTACCTCCATTCTCAGATAAAGAAAAACGGCAGGATCTGCGCCGCAATGCCCAGCACGCTGAACAGCCCGTTCAGGGTGCTGCTCACGTTCTGCTGCCGCTGTGCATAGGCGTTGTTGTACTCGTTCTGCCTGTAGCTCAGGTCGTTGTACCAGTTCGACAGGTCTTTCTGGTACTTGTTGTAGTCATTCTGCTCGGCCTCCTGCAGGCCGTTCAGCTCCTGCTGCAGCCCGCTCTTTTTCGTGTTGTACTCGCTGCGGCTCTGGCTCGTCAGGCTGTCCAGCATCGTGTCCAGGTCGCTCATGGTCGCCGCATAGGCCTTCTGGCCCGCCTGGGTTCCGTAGCTGGAGCCGTACCCGCCGGTCAGTGCGCTGGCACTGGCCTGCGCGTTCTGGTTCGCCAGCTTCGCCTTCTGGGTGTACTCGCTCTTGTACTGCTGGTATGCCGTATCGGCCGCCGGGTCATAGTCGTAGCCGCCCAGATCATCCAGCTTGCCCATCACGTTGTCGATCTGGCCCTTGTACTTGCTCTGGTAGTCGGCCGGTTTCGTCTGTTCAAAGCGCTCCAGCTCGCTCCGCGCGTTGCTCAGTCTGCTCATCTTCAGCTCTCCTTTCCGCTCAGATAATCCTCGCTCATATTCTCGCTGCTAAGGTTGGTCAGCACATAGGTCAGCTGCTCGTTCAGCTGGTACAGGTAGTTCGTCAGCGCCTGCGCGTCCGCCTCCGGCATCTGGTCGCTGAAGCTCGGCAGGCCGATGCCCGCCAGTCCCGCAATGCTTGCCATTGTCTTCTCCTTTCATCGTCTCGGCACCGCGCCGCTCACCCTTGCCCCTGCTGCATCCGCAAACGTAAAGGCCATGCTCCGCAGCACCATCTGTCCGGTGCCTGCAAATCTCAGCCGCATGGTGTCGTGCCGCCGGGGCACAAAGGGCAGGTTCACCCGCTGGTGGTCCCTCGTCACCGCACAGCTGCTCACCGTCTCCCAGTCCCCGCCGTCGTAGCTCACCGCCACGGTCAGCACCGTGTGGGCCAGGGCATCCATGCGCAGCGTGACCCGGCTGATGTACTTGTCGTCCGGCACGGCAAGGCCGATGTCTCCGGTCACGGCCTCAAATTTCAGTCCCGTCTCGTCCTCGCCGCTCCCTTCCCGCTCCGGGTCGGCCGCCCACAGGGCATTGCCGTCCCACAGGTACAGCTGCTGGCCGGTACTCACCATCCCGGTGCCCGCCGCGCTCTCCTCCTGCCACAGGCCCCGCTCGGTGTCGTACACCAGCAGCCGCCCGCTGCCCGTGTCCGTTTTCCGGTGCAGGTACAGGTAGTACCGCGCATCCAGCTGCCCGCCCACGGCCCGGTCCACCGCCGTCAGCTTCCCGGTGTCCAGCGCGCCGCTCACCTTGGCAGGCAGGCTTCCGCTCCACGCCATCACCCCGTCCGGCGACAGATAATACAGTGTCTCCGCGATCACGCACAGGCTCTTTGCCGCATTTGCCGCCACGCCCCGGCACCGCACACTGCTCATCTGGTAGTCGCTTGGCTTCGAGCCGTACAGCTTGTGGATGCAGTTTTCCTTAAAAAACAGCAGGTACCCCAGGCAGCTGGCCGCCCCGGTAAACGCGCCGTCGCTGCCCACGCTCACCGCGTAGCTGTCCGACGCAATGCCCCGGTAGCTGTACCAGTTGGTGGGGTCGCCCAGGGCACAGGCATAAATGCTGTTTTCCTCCCGGCTGCATCCCCACACCCGGTTGCCCTGCTCGGTCACAAAGTCCAGATCCGGCACCCGCCGTTCCAGCTTCACCGGCGCTGCGGCCGCTTCGTTCTCGGTCACCTTGCCGTCGGCGCTTCGCCAGCTGGTGCCGGTGGCCGTCACGGTCCAGCTGCCATAGTACCGGGTGCTGTCCTCCGGCACGGCCAGCGTCGTGATCACGTCGTCCCCGTCCAGCGTGCTGATGCTCACCTCTCCGTTCAGCCCGGCCGCCGCCGCACTGCATACGGTGCCCGGCATCCCGCTCACCGTCACGGTGTCGCCTTCCTTCAGCACGCTGCCAAGGCCCGGGCAGTGCAGCCGCAGGCTCGTCAGCAGGATCTCGCTCCACTTCTTGTTCTTCGCGCTGTACTTCAGCAGTACGCTGCCCGCACCGTAAGGGCTCTCGGCGTCCCCCTTCAAAAACAACTGCCCGTCTGCCGGGCTCTCCGGCTCGGTCGTGCCCACGCCGTCCGGCGCGTAGGTCCGGCCCTCGCCGTCGCAGGGGGTCACGATCATGGTCCCTCCGCTCAGCGTCCACGCCGCCGCAAGGTCCGTCAGCTCCCCGCTCACCGTGTCAAAGGCCTTCTTGTCCGGCCAGATCAGCACCTTCGTGCCCATGCCGGTCATGGCCTTCTCGTTGTCGGTCAGCGCGTTTTCCAGCACCACCGCCCCGGCCCGGCTCTCGTCGGCGTCCGGGGTGTACTCCAGCGTGGTCCCCCGACAGATCACCAGCCCGTTCAGGTGGTACATGCCGTTCACGTCCTGTACCTCCCGCACTTTTTTGCGGGTCGCCCGCGTCTGCAAAGCCGGGTACCCCCGGCCGGAAAAATTCAGGCTGCTGCTCAGCTCCGCCTCGCTGCACCCGTAGGTCTCGTTCACCCCGCCAAAGGCCCGCAGCATCTGCCGCCCGCTCTGCAAGATGTTCAGGTTTCGCCCGTCCGTCATCTCAGTACCTCCACTGCACACCGCCCGCCGGGGCATAGCGCCTGCGCATCCATGCGGCAAACTCCTGCACATAGTCGCTGTACAGCTGCATCTCGTTGGCCGCCCGTGCCACCTCGCCCAGGGCAAGGTCCATCTGCGCACACAGCCAATGCACATACAGGGGTGCAAACTGCTCCGGGGCCAGCAGCTCGGTGTCGTAGGCAAGGCCTTCGGCCCATGCCGTGTCCGCGCCCACGTCGTCAAAGTCCACCGTCTCGCTGCGCTCCACCACGCTCCCGCGCAGGCGGCTGTCGCACTGCCGCAGCCAGTTCTGTTTCAGACTGTCCGAAAATTCATTGTTCGGCCGCATCTCGTCGGCCTGCTCCATGGCCTGTCCCGCCGTCATCTCGTCATCTTCTCCTTCCAAATCAAAAGGCCCCGGCACAGCCATGTGCCGCTGTACCGGGGTCCTCTGTCTCTTTTGTTACACGCGCTGTGCCTGCTGTACGGCTGCCGCCTCTGCTTCGGCAATGCGGGCCATGGCCGCGTTGTCCATCTCTTCGCTGTGGCGCAGCACCTCGGCCACCGCCTTCGGCACCTCCACGTCCACGCCGCGCTGGATCAGGTAGGTCTCGCCGTTCACGCCCACAAACACAGGTGCCTTATAGCGCTGGCTGTCTTTAAACAGGTGGATCACCTCGGTGTCCTTCTCCTGGGTGTCCATCGTGTCCTTCTTTGCGGCCTCGGTGTCCTGCACGGCCGTCTCAGTCTTTTTTACTGCCATCGTCGTACCTCCTTGATTTTCTTAGTTTGCCAGTGCCTTGGCGCTGTAGCGTGCGCTGCAGCTCTCAATGCGCACCATGTACTGCTCGCTCAGGCGCTCGGCGGTCTTCACGGCCTTCCAGCCCACGGACGCGCGCTGGTTCAGCGGGTCATCACCGTAGCCCAGCTGCTTCACGATGTGCTGCATGCCGCCGCCCTCCAGCTCGGTGGTGGCGTAGGCGTGGGCACCCAGCACCAGGGTGCTGAACACCGCCAGACCCGACGGGCAGCCGGTGCCCTTCCAGATTTTTGCTTCGCTCGACACCACAAAGCGCACGTTGTTGATCTTGCCGATCTCGCCGTTGAAGATCTCTTCCGGGGCCGCGTACTTGTGCGCCTCGATCCAGTTCGGGTCCTTGCGGATGTCATAGCTGGTGTACGGGTGCACGATGGCCACATAGCTGTCACCGATGGGGTCTGCGTTCTGGGCCTGCAGCATGGCCACCGCCTGGTCGATCAGGTCCACGGTCAGCTGTGCGGTGGCGTCCAGCGTTGCGCGGCTGGTCACGGCAGTCTCCACACCGTCCGCCACCTTGGGCGCGTAAATCACGTTCGTGCCGCCGTTCAGGATGTCGCGCACCACGGTGTCCATGGTGCGGCCGCCCTGGCTGGCCAGAATGTTGGTGGCCTGCACCACGTTGTTGTCAATGGCGGTCAGGTCCAGCATGTCGGTCAGGGCCACCCAGCCGCCGTACTGGTGCACCTCGGCGGTGATGGTGGTCACGTTCAGGGTCTGGCCGGTCGGGGTCACGCCTTCGGTCAGCGGGGTGGTGGCCTTCGGCAGGCTGTCGTACCGGCGGAACTCAATGGTCTTGCCGTTGTTCGCCGGGATCGGGTAGCTGTCGCCGAACTGGTCATGCACCAGCGCAGGCTCTGCCAGATCCAGCAGGGTCTTTTCGTAGTAGGTCTTCATCTCGGCGGTCATGCCGCTGGATGCGGTGGTATTCTGCAGCTGTGCGCTTGCATCCGCAAACATCTGCAGATCCAGTCTCTTTTTGCTCATCTGTTTGTCCTCCTTCAAGGTTTTTTATCTTCTCACGCCCTCTGCGTGGGAAATCTCTCACAGCACGATGCGCTCTCCGCGCCGTGCCCGCTTTGCCAGCTCGGCCCGCTGCTTGGCGGTCATGTGCGCCACGTCCACCTTCATCTCGGCCGCGCCGCCGGGGTGCGCCCCGTTCTCGGCCGGCCGCTGTGCCCTCTGCTGGATCCGCGCCGTCACGCCCTGCTCCACCTGCTGGGCCGTGCGTGCCGTGCTTGCCTCCATCAGCTGGTCAAAGTAGGCGGCCCGGTACGCCGCTTCCAGCCCGATGCCGCGCCGGATCATGTCCGCCACGCTGGGGTTGTTCAGCACCTCGTCCAGCTCAAACGCCGGGTACTTCACCTTCAGCTGCGCCGCTTCCGCTTCCCACTGGGCCCGCACGGCGGCTGCCCGCTGCTGGTGCTCGGCCGCCTGCCGGATCTGTTCGGCCCGCTGCTTCTCGGCGTTCGCCCGCTGCAGCTCGCTTTCCATCCGGTCCATTTCCCGCGCGGTCTTTACGCTGATGCCGCGCTCCGCTGCCAGCGTCTCGTAGTACTCGTCGTTCTTCACCTTCCCGTTCTTCACGGCCTCGGTCAGGGCAGCCAGGTTGTCCGCGCTCTGCACGTCGATGCCATACGCCTCGCCCAGCGCGTCCATCAGCCCCTTCACCGCCGGGTTGTCCAGCACGTTCTGCACGGCCATCTCCGACGCCCTTTGCAGTGCCTCCTCAAACTCGGCTGCGTACTCGCCCTGCATCAGCTGGCCAAAGGCCTTGCGCTTTTCCGCCGGGTCCGTCGGCTTTGGCTCCTGCTCGGGCTGTCCCTGCCGCGTCTCGGGCTTCTCTTCGCCGGGTGCTTCCTCTTTACTCGGCTCCCCCTTTGGGGGAGTTCCGGCGTCCTCGCCGCCGTCGGCGGACGGTGCCGGTGCGGCCTTCGCCGCTCTGCCCGGTCGGCTGCGCTTTGCCAGCCGCTCCTGTGCGGGGCGCAGCTCCGGGGCCTGCACCGCCGGGGCCGCTTCCGCCCCATCGCCAGCAGCACCGCCGTCTCCGCCGCCTTCTGCAAACAGCTGCAGGTTCATCTTTCCGTCCACCATGTCCGGCAGCTGTGCCGGGTCCGGTGCCTTGCCGTCCGCAAACACCATGTTCACCACCAGCTCCACGTTCTCCGGGTAACTCTCGGCCAGCGCGTCCAGTCCGTCCTGTACCAGCTCCACCCATGCTTCCACCATGTCGTAGCTCTCATGGGTCGGGGTCACCTCCACGCGCATCCAGCCCTCACCGTGTGCCACAGCGCCCAGCGCCACAAGGCCTGCCCGCGCAGCCTCCTCCACCTCGTTGGCAAGGGTCTGCATCAGGCAGCTCACCGCTGCGCACACAATGTCCTGCCCGTACTTTCCCGCGCCCGCATGGCCCTTTGCCTTCACCTCGTAGCCGGTCTTGCCGTCGTTCCATACCGTGCGCATCACACTTGCTTCGATCATGCCTTTTCCTCCTTCAGCGCAACCTCTTCGATCACTGCCCGGATCTCCATCATTTTCAGGTACAGCCCCATGTATTTCTGCTGCTCCTGCAGCAGGTCAAGCGGGCAGCGGTGTTCCGGCGGTTCCGTGCCGGTCCTCGCTGCTGCCTCGATCCGGTTGCAAAAGTCCTTCAGTTTCTCGTACCGGATCTTCGTCTGCCGGTACTCCGCTTTGAAGCGTTCCCGGTAGTCGGTGCTGGTCATGCCCTCAATGGTCTCGTACAGTTCCATGTTCTTTCTCCTTTACTTGTTCGGGTTGTTCACGTCCATCGCCCGCCGGGCTGCCTGCGTGGAAAGGCTGTTGTCGCTGCCTCCCACAGCACCGCCCAAGCTGTTGGTTCTGGTCTTTGCGCCTGTGCTGCCACCGCTCCCGCCGCCCGCAGCACCCGCCGCCTGCCCGGCCGCGCTGGCCGCCGCACTCACGTTGGTGCCGTTCTGCTGGTCGATGATCGCCGCCATCTTCTGCAGCTGCTGGGCCATCTGCTGCAGCTGCTGGTACAGCGTGCCGTTCTGGCTCACCCGCTCCCGCACCTTTTCGATGCCTTCAAAGTCCATCATGTCCAGCGCCGCCAGCGCCGCGTCCGCGTTCGCCGGTGCAAAAAATCCCAGCTGGTAGCACTCTTTCGCCGTCTCGTTCTGGCTAAGGCGGCTGAAGGTGCTCTTCTTTGCCGCCGTCACCGTGATGTCAAACACCGGCTCGTGGTCGCCCAGCTGCACACCGCCCACCATGCCGCCGGGCTGCGCCTGCAGTGCCGCGTTGCTAAAAGGCACATACTCCGTGCCGCCGCTTTCTCCGGTGATGCGGTACACCCGCTGCTCGTCGTAAAACTGCCGCATCAGCTCGATCACCAGGTAGCACTCTTTTGCAAAGGCCCGGTATGCGCTCTTCAGCATGTCGCGGCTCAGTTTGCTGCCCGCTTCCTGCAAGGCCGCAATGGCGCTGGCCGCCGTCAGGCCGCTGGTGGTTCCGCCCTGGCTCACGTCCCGGTTGCCACTGATCTCCTTCAGTTCGCTCACCCGGTCATCCCGGTAGGTGATCAGGTTGCCCTGCAGCCCGCTCACCTGCAGCGGCCGGAAGGTGTCATCCGTCAGCCGTCCCACCACATGCACGATGTCCCGGCCAAAGTCTGCCAGCTCTTCCTCGTTCACGCCTGCCGTGTCGCTCAGCACATACCGCTGCTTCGCGGCCAGCTTCACGTTCTCGTCCATGGCGTGGTTCATCTCGTCAATGGCGGTCTGGGTGTCCTTCATCACGTCGATGTACCCAAAGCCCGCCGGGCTGTCCTCTTCCCGGAACAGCGGGTCGAACACAAAGGGGTATTTCCCGTGATCGTAAAAGCCCCGGTCCCTCATGGCCGGGTCGTTCTCGCTGGCATACAGCACCACGCCGTTGCAATATTTGCAGTAGTGCAGCACCGTCTGTCCGCCGGGCAGGGCCTTTTTGTAGTACCAGTCCACCACCACGCTCTTGTCGCTGGTGTCCAGGCTGTCGTCGTGGACGTACTTTGCCACGTCCAGGCTGTGGCCGGTGTGTCCCTTGAGCTGTGGGTACTGGCTTTCCAGCTGGTCGTTGTTGGCCAGGCTCAGGCTGAACAGGTTCGGGCTGTCCTGCACGTCCTCCACGCCCGGCTCCCAGTACAGCATCAGGATGTTGATGCTCTTGATGCTGATCTCGCCCAGTCCGCCCCGCGCCGCCGGGTCCCAGAACACGCCCTTCACGCCGGTTCCGGTCTTGAGCTTGCGCCACCAGGTGTCGCTGTAGGCCGTCTCGTAGTCGCACTGCTCCAGCACCGTGGGCAGGATCTTCGACAGCACCTTGGCGGTCGCCTCGTCGTCCGCTGCGCGCGGCAGCACGTTCGGCTCCGGGTAGTTGTCCATGGCATCGGCGTGCTTGTTGGCAATGCTGTTGAACAGCCACCCGCTGGAAGGCTTCGGCTTGCCTTCCATCATCTTGTTCTGGTAGTTCTTCCAGTGTCCCATCCGGAACCACAGCTCGTTTTCGATGATGCGTTTGTCCAGCGCGGCCTTGCCCGCCTTGTACTTCTGCAGCAGGTCGTTTGCCTGCCGCACCTCGTCCTCACCGATTGCTTCCGCTTCGTCAGAGGCTTCCTCCGGCCGTGCCGGAAGCAGCTGCATGCCCATCGGCATCTGCGCAGGCTGTCCGCCCTGCATCATCCAGTCCGGCATCTGCTGGCCGCTCTCTTCCTGTGGTGGGTATCGCTCCGACAGCTGTCGCAGCAGCTCTTTCTCGTCCATCGTCATCGTCTCAAATCCTCATCACCCTTGTGGGGCTCTTGCGCACGTCCATGTCCAGCGGGTCATCCTTCAGCATCGGCACGCTCTCGGTCTTGCGCGGGCTGATGGGGTTTTCCATCAGCACATACCGGCACTCGTCGTAAATGTGGTCTTCCTGTGTGGTGTCGATGTCCTCCACGTTGCTCTCGTCGTACACCAGGTTCGGGATGGTCCGGATAAAATGCTTGCAGGTATCGAATACCTGGAACATCGGCCGGCCCTCGGCGTCAAAGGCCAGCCGGTAATGGAACTGCATCTTGCCCGCCAGCCGGGTGTGGTCGCCCGGTGCCCAGAAAATATAGTTCGGGTGCTTTTCCTGCATGGCGGCAATGCTCTCGCCCTGGCTCTCGTTGAAGATCGCCGGGTCCGCCACGCCCTGGATGTGTCGGCCCCGCAGCATCGGGTCGTTTTCCTCCGCCTCTTTGATCATCCGCGCCTGCTCCACCGGGTTGACTTTCGTTCCCTCGTTGGGCGTCCCGGTGCAGCCGTACAGCTCCTTGATGCGGTACAGCCTGCCCTCTTCGTCCGCCGCGTACCATCCCACCGAAAACGGCTTTGCATAGCCAAAGTCGTACCCGCGCCAGATCTTCCAGTGCGCCGGGATGCGGAACGGCTTGATGACGTGGGTCCATCTCTGGTCCTCGTAGTGGTCCGGGTCGTTGCGCCATTCGGTGAACACCTGCCCGCTAAAGCTGTCCCAGCTGCCGTACAAAAGCGCCTGCTTCTCCGCCTCCGGCAGGGAAGCCAGGTTGTTCAAATAGCCCGGGTCGTTCTTCAGCAGCGCCGGGTTGTCAAAGATGGTCGACGGGATAAAGATGCGGGTGCGCCGCAGCTTTTCCACGCTGCCGTCCGGCTTCTTCACATCCACCAGCTGCACCATCCGGGTGCCCGGTGGTGCCGGTGTGATAAACCGCGCCTTCACCCATCCGTGGCCGATGCCGCCGGGGTTTGCCGTGGCCCGGATGTACACCTGTGTGCCCGGCCCGCTCGGTCGGTTGCGGCTCATCAGGTAGCTGTACTCCTCCCATGTAAAGTGTGTCAGCTCGTCCACCCCGATGTAGTCAAACTGCTGGCCCTGGTAGTTGTACTTGTCCTGCGTGCGGAACATGCTGCCGAAATAGATCTTTGCCCCCGACGGAAACGTCCAGCAGTGTGTGCTACTGTTGTACCGCGCCGACGGGAATACCGGCTTGTAGTACTGCATGGTCTTGTCGATCAGCTCCCGCAGCTGTGGGAAAGTCTTGCGCAGGATCAGCGCCCTGTAGTTGGGCACGTCCACCTGCCGCAGCGCCTCGATCACCAGCGCGTCGCTCTTCCCGCCGCCGGCTGCGCCGCCGTACAGCGCCTCGTCCTCGCCGCGTGCCATAAAGGCCGCCTGCCTCGGCTGTGGTCTCCATACGATGGGTCTGCCCTTAGCCCGGTCCATCCAGTATCACCTCTGCCTCGTCCTCTGTGCCTCTCAGCTCCATCAGCACCGCCGGGGCGCTCTGTCCGCTGTCCCGGTCTGTGGTGTCCTGGTGCACCAGCGCAGCCGCAGCCCCCGCCGCCGTGAGCAGCACCGCCGCGACGTTCGCCGCGTCCCGGTCGGTCATCACCCGGCTGTCGTATCGCTCCAGCTGCTTTTCCAGCTCTTTCCGCTCCTCGTCGCTCAGCTGCCGGTCGTAGCTGCCCGGCGCTCCGTATGCCACAAGGCCGGTCTCCATGGTGTCCTGCAGCGTCTCGTCCTCGCTCTTGAGCTGCACCCCGATGTCGTACTGCCGCGCTTTGGCGTCCTCGTCCAGCCGCCGGTGCAGCTTTTCCCGCACCTCGGCCGCCCTCTGGTTCTCGGCCACCCGCTGCTGCAGGTAGCTCACCTGGGCCTTTGCGCCCACAGCCGCCCGCGCCGCGATCTCCCGCGCCGCCTCGGCCCGCGCTGCTGCAAATACTCCGTCCGGCTTTCCGGCCTCCTCGGCCATCCAGCTGCGGATGGTGCTCTCCGGCACGCCGTACCTGCGCGCCACTGCGCAGATGGAGTTTGAGCCGATCATGGCCATCACCACTTCGGCACGTACAGCCGCCGGGTACTTTTTGCCCCGGCCCTGCTTCCCGGGCACGGTGTTTTTGCAGTATCTCCGCTTTGCCATCCCCGGCCCTCCCTCCGTGCTTTGGCTCCCAGTCTACCGTCCGGGTCCGCAATAAAAAAACCGCGCACTTTTCAGCACGCGGTTTGCTATGTTGCAGCACAAACAGGCCGGATGCATCGCACCCAGCCCGTCCCATGCTCCTGTATGGGCATGGCTACACCAGCCCCTCCCGTGCGGCAAAAAGTCCCACCGTGCTCAACGCCTCCAGCTCCTTGCGGTAGTAGGTCGTCCGCCCGATGTGCAGCGCCTCCACCACGTCCCACTCTTTTTCTCCGGCCATGTACCGCCGCACAAGGATCCCCGCGCACACCGGGTCCGCCTCGTCATAGTAGTCCAGCGCCTGCCCGATCGCCCGGCCCCAGGCCTGCGTCAGCTCGTCCGGGGTGCCTTCGGCCGCTTCCATCGCCCGGCCATACCGCCGCAGTCCCTTCCGCACGTCCTTTTTCTGCTGTTTTGTCACCCGTGCCCCGCCTTTCCGCGCGCTTTTGCGCTGATTTGCGCGCAAATTCAGCGTTTTTCCGCGTTTCGCGCGCAATATGTAAATATAATTAAATTTTTTTATCTGTCAGGTGCGAACTTTCGCAAACTCCCGCCTCCGCAGGATCAGATACGCCTGCGGGTCGGTGCTCTCCCAGCCGTCTGGCCGTGGTCGGTCGGTCTCGTACAGCTGCTGCGGGTCGTAGACCATCACCTGCACCACCTCCCAGCCCGGGAAGCGCTGCTCCCACCAGGCTGCATCCTCGGCGTGCTCGCTGCACCCCTGCCGCAGCTGTCTCCGGCTCCACTTGGTGTCGGCCGCCCGCAGCTCTTCCGGCAGCGTCAGGTTCCGCGTCTCCACGCACCGGCGCTCACTGTGGCCGTAGATGTACCCTACCGTGCCGTTTTTACCATCCCCGTCTATGCCCAGGATCTTTTTCATGTCGATCCGGTCCGCGTTGCAGGTCCCCAGCGGCTCATACTCGCCCGTGCCCCGCACCCGCCGCCTCCACAGCTCTTCCAGCATCGCGCGGAATTCACGTCGTTCGGCCGTCGTCAGGCCCTTGCACTCGGCAAAGCCGTGCATGTGCAGCTTCCCTTTCTCTCCGTTCCGCACTGCGTGCAGGCTCAGCTTCAGCCGCCTGGCTCTCTGCTCCCCGAACCGCCGGATCACCGCCGCCTTTACCCGCCGCACATAGTTCCGCACGTCCTGCACGCAGTCCTCAAAGCTCTCCGGCCGGTATGCATCCTCGTAGGTCCCGGTCACATAAAAGCCGTCCTTGTCAAAGTTCGCCAGCACTTTGCGCTGGTACCGGCGCATGCTGGCGTTTTTGTTGCGTGCCTTCTGGCCCCGGCTGCTCTCCTTGTGCTTCCTGCCCCGCTGCCGGTGCTCCTGATCCGTCACCGCATAGATGCCCACGGTCCTGTACTCTCCGCACTCGTACTTTTTCTCCCGGATCCAGCTCTTCATGGCTCACCTCTTCTTTCGGGCAGCGCCCTTGTCCTTTTCTTTTTTTCGGTTCCCACCGTCGTAGAAATAATGGGTATATAAGCTCCCTCAAGCGCCCGCCCGGACGCTTATAAAAATAAAAGGTATATTATATACTTTGATAAAGGCTCCCGCCTGCCGCCAGCGTCTGGTAGCACCCGGCAAACTTTATGCCCGTCCCGTCGCCAAAGCCCTCCGGCGTAATTGCCGGAGGGCTTTTCCTGTTCATTTTCTTCTTCTGCTCCGCTGTCCCTTGTGGGCCATCCAGCCTTCCTTTTCGTAGTCGCCCCGGTTCACCTTGTCCCGGTAGATCGCGTTTTTGGTGTACTCCTTCTCGGTTTTCAGCCGGCCTCTCCACTCCCGGTACTTTTCGCACCGGTCATGGCAGGCCGGGTACCTCCCGGGGCAGTCCGGCTTGCAGCACCACTCGGTCATACCGGCACCTCCGGTTTCCCGGCCGCCGCCCAGTAGCCGTAGCTCAGCTCTTTGCGGCCCCATTTCCGTGCCGCCGCATTGTAGCGGCACAGCGCATGTACATCTTCCTGCAGCGCGTCCATCTCCGTCTTTTCCGGCTCTTTCGCACTCACGTTCTTCCGCTCCGAAAAGCCTTCCCGCTTCTTCCGGTCCTCCCCTTTCGGGATCCGGATGGGCCGCTCCTCTTTCCGGCGCTCCACACATGTCACGCCCAGGCGCTTATTGTGCCCGGCCCGGTGGGCATTCGGTGCGTCCTCTGCCCGGATAAAAAAGCCTTTTTCCACCAGCTCCACCGCTGTGCCTTCGCACACCACCCGGCCGTCGGCGTCCGTCATCCGGTACACCCACACCTTCCGGGTCGTCCCGCCGGGCGGCGCTATCTTTTTCGCCGCCGGCCGGATCTCTTCCCGCTCCACCTTCCACTTCCTGGCCCGGATGCCCTTCAGGTGCTGCTTGGCCCACAGGCGGCACACGTCATCGCTCCGTGAAAAAACGCCATCCGCTACCAGCTGTCCCGCCTTGCCTTTGTAGGCCAGCTCCCCGGTCTTTGCGTCGTACAGGCTGTAGATGTACTTCATCTGTCCCGCACCTCTCGCAGCTCTTCCCACGCATCCTTCCAGCACAGCCGCCCGAATACCTGCTCCGCTTTCCGCCGGGCTTCCGGGCCGTCCATCTCTCGCATCTGCTGGTTCTTGTACTGCTCAAACCCGACGCAGCATGCAGCAAAGTCCCGCACCTCCGGTACCTGCGAGCCGATTTTTGCTGCCAGCAGCCTGCAAAACCGCTTGCGCGTGATCTTTCTCTTGTTCTTGCTCATACCTTTCCTCCGTACAGCTCAAATTCCACGCCGTCCTCGGTGATCAGCGCCCCTCCTTCCAGGATCTCCGTAATCTGCCGCAGCCGCTCCACCGTGATTTTCCGTGTCCCGCCGGGCTCCGTCCACTTCTTCGCCGTCTGCGTTTTCACGCCCGTCCGCTCCGCCAGCTTCCACACCGTCAGGCCCCGGTACTTCATTGCTTCCGTCAGTGTCACGATGCTTTCCCCTCCTTCCGTCCCATCCATGTCCGGTTCAGCTCTTCCGGTCGGCCGCTGCCATCCTGCTGCAGACGTGCAAGCTGCTGCAATTTCTCGGCCAGTCCCTTTTCGCTCAGCACCGCCGCTCCTGCCGGTGCCAGCTTTCGGCCCATGGCTGCCGCCATGTTCCGCCGGAAGAACGCTTCCTTTTGTGCCATATAGTCCCGGTCCGATTGCTTCACCCGCTCTTCGTCCGGCACCTCCTGCACGACAACGTCCTCTTTCAGTGCGTCCTCCGCGCATTTCCGCAGCCGCTCCATGGCCCACTCCAGGCACTCGTGCCCTTCCTCGTTCACCTGCCGGTAATTTGCCAGTGCTTCCTCCCGCAGCCGGGTCAGCCTTTTTGTTCCGTACCCCAGCACGTCCATGCAGGCTTTTGCGTACAGGGTCCACACCATGCCCGCCGCCTGGTTTCCCGCCATCCGCAGCTGCTGCTCTTTCCGGTTTTTCGGTGCCCGCAGGATCGGCACCCGGAACTCCGGCTCTACGCCATCCGGCAGCCATCCTTCCCGCATGGCAAGGCTCTTGTCCGTGCTGGGCATCCCCCTGTCGTTGGCCGTCATGGCCACGCTCAGGCTCTCGTACCCCAGCTCTTCGGTGCGTCTTTCGATTTTGCGCAGCCGCTCGCTTCCCACGCCAAAGCCCTGATGCAGCGCAATGATGATGCACCACCGCGTCATCTCCGCCGTGCCGTCCCGCGTCAGGTCGATCTTCTGCCGCAGGCTCATCTTCTGCTTCACAGTCTCTTCACCGCCTTCCGGTATCTCTCATACAGCCGCATCCACTCGTCCAGGCTCAGGCTCTTGTCCACCGAGGCAGCCTCCAGTACCTTGTGTGCGTCGCTCTCCCTGCTGCCCGGGTTCTGCCAGTCCAGCTTCTCAAGCGCCTCGTCCAGCTGCTGCCGGTACTCCTCCAGTGTCATTCGTCCCGCTCCTCTCCCTGCCGCGTCATCAGCTCATTGATAAACTCCGCATCCCGGCCTTCAAACCGCTGCGTCGCACGCGCCCCGCCGTTCATCATAGCCAGCAGCGCATTCTCCATCATCTTCCCAAACTCCGCGCAGCACTGTCCGCGCATCCGCTGCGGCACCTTCCGCATGCAGTTTGCCGCCATCGCGCAAAAGCCCGCCGTCATCACCTCCAAAACATCTTTCTCACTGCATTTTTTGCCCTCGACGTTGGTCATGACTTTTCCGCCCGGCACCGTCCTCACCGTGATCTCGATCGTACTCTTCATAGTTCTGCTCCTTTTCTCTTCACGGTTCCCCGTGGTCGTTCGCCCAGGCAAGCACCTGCGCTCTCGCTTCCGTCAGTGCTGCGCACAGCAGGTTCGCGGCGTCTTCGGCCATCCCGCCGGGCAGGTCGTTCACCACTGCAAGGGCTGCATCTGCGTCAATGCGGATCTGATCACAAAGCAGCGTGGCCCGCTCCCAGTCCTTTACAGTGTCTTTTTGCATTTGCCAAGCTCCTCCACATGGTACACCCGGAAGTCGTCGCACTCCGGGTGCTGCTCCCGTGCCAGCTCCTGCGCTCTGGCTTTGGCCACGCCCTGGCTGCTGCCGCCCACCAGCAAGATCGTCTGCAGCCGCAGCGGGTAGCCGTCCCGGCTCATCTCAATGTGCACACGGTAACGCATCCTGCTCACCCCACCTTCCGCTTTCCGGCTTTCACGGTGTTCTCCGGCTGCCGGTGCGCCCGGTGTCCGGCCTTTTCCTCCTGCTCCTGGGCCGCAAAGCCCAGCCGCATAAAAAGCCCGGCCGCCAGCACCAGCACCATGGCCGTCACAAATTGCCCGTCCGTGATGGGTGTCCCCACCTGGGCGTTGCCTTCCAACCCCATGCCGCACAGCAGCCCGGCGCAAAGGCTCCCGGCCGCCAGCCAGTGCCATACTGTCGATTTGATTCGCATTGCAAAATACCTCCGTTTGCGTTATACTTCTGGTGATAGCGGCCCTTGTCAGATCGCTTTCACTCGGAGCCCGCCGGTGTTCTCAGCACCGGCGGGCTTTTTCATTTTCTCCAGCGCGGCGTTCTTGTCAATGCGCCAGAGCTTGGGGCCCACCTTAGTGGCGGGCAGCATTCCCATCCGGCACATGCGCTGCACCGTCTTGGGGCACACGCCGATCAGTGCGGCGTACTCGGCCGGGGTCAGGTACGCGGGCAGCTGCCGCGCGTCCCAGACCTTTGCCCTTGTGACTGTCCTTTTCATGGCTTTTGTCACTTCTCCTGTTCTTCCGCGATCTGCAGCACCCGCTGCAGCCACTCGGTCTTGCTTTTCACGTCCATTGCCAGATACGCATCCTCGTGGTCCGTCTCGTCCAGGTCGTGCACCAGCTGCTTGCACACCGCAAGCAGCTCGTCGCACATCGCCAGCCCGGCTTTTACCATCCACTTGCTGCTCAGCAGCATCGGCTTGCCGTCCCTTTCCGGGTGGTTCTGCTCCCGCAGCTCCTTTTCCGTCGGCACTCTCACCTCCGGCACCAGCCGCCCCGCCGGGGCATTGTTTCGGTCGGTCATCCTCTTCGCCTCCTTAGTCCGGGTTAAAGGTCTGGAACCGGTTGTCCTTGCGGCTCAGTTGCCGCACCTCCTCCGGGGTAAGGCCCGTGTCCTCGTACTGGCCCAGACGCTGCACCAGCTCGTCCTTTTTGGCAGTGCTCCAATACCCCTCCTTGATGCCGCTGCACCGGGGGGATGTCAGTCGTTCCATATGCCATCCTCCATATCAATCCCAAACTCCTCGCAGATGGTCTCGCACACCGGCTTTGCGAAGCCGATCAGCTCATCCCCGCGTGCAGCCGCCAGCACTGCCGTGCCCACGATGCCGCTCATATAGCCGTACTGGTACAGCTCCATCGCCTTCCAGTTTACCGGCAGCTCCTGCAGCAGGCCTTCCTCGTTCACGATCAGCTTGATGCTGTCCACCGGCTCCCGGGCCCATCCCGGTTCCAGGCAGCAGTCTGCCGTCTCGATCAGGCCGCCCACCAGCTGCTGGAGCGTCTCCAGCTTGCAGGTGTCTCCGTCGTCGCACCGGATCAGGCGGCCCGTGCCGTCTGCTCGGATCAGAATCATGTATCGTTCCATCTTCATACGCTCCTTGTTCTGTCTCCCTTCTTTGTGCTACAATCAGCAAAAAGAAAGGATGTGTTTTGCTTGTTTTCCTTTGATTCTCAGACCATCGCCGCTATCACTTCGATCACCGCTCTGGTCTCCTGCCTTGCCGCCCTGCTCAACGTGGTCATCACATGGCTCGCAGCGCATTTCAACAGCCGTGCAGCTTATCGGCTGGAAGCCTCCAAACTTTACTTCAGCGCCCAGTCCTACGCTTTTGCAAAATTCATGGCGGCCGCTGCGGCCTTCCGTGCCGACCCTTCCGCCGAAAACTCTCTGCTTCTCAACAGCGCCCTGTCTTGCGCTGTGCTCTATTGCACCGAACCTTCCCGCGAGGCTCTCAGCCTTTACGGTCAGGCTCTTGTCGAACTTGCGCACGACCGTTCGGATCCGTCTGTCACCCGGCTCACCCATGCGCAGGTCTCCGCCCAGATCGCTATGCAGCAGGAGTTGTCAGCGCTGCGAACCATAAAGCTGAAATAATGGCCGCTGCCAGAGCGCACAGCACATAAGCGATCATCGCCATGTTCCAGCTCTTTTCAACGCAGCTTGCCAGCATCAGCCCCATGCTCACCAGCAGCAGCAAAAATTCCAGAATGAACCCTGCCACCATCTTCTTCACCTCCTTGTTCTGTCTCCCTTCTTTGTGCTACAATCAGCAAAAAGAAAGGAGGTATTTTCTTATGCCCGGTTTCAACATCCGTCCGCAGGACATCCCGCTTCTGATCCGTGCGCTGCAATCGCTCGAATCTGCCCCGGCTTCCTGGTTTGGTCCCGTAGATGATCCTGATCTGATTTCCGAAATGAAGAACGCTGCCCGCGCTCTCCCGGCAAAACTTCGGTTCAAGACCCTTCGCTTTTCAAATCTGGATCTTCTCGCGCTGCAGCAAGCCTGCACATATCAGTGCTGTACCGCCAGTCTTTCAAAGCAGGAGTACCGCATTCTGGAAAGCTACTCAAATCAGTTTGCTGCCCTTCTGGCAGCGGGCAATCTCGGTATGCTGCAGTAAAGCTCCGGTTTCCTTCGCAGTTCACAAGCGCTTTTCTCTGTGCCCGCTTCATGCGGACTTTTTTATTTTCCATCTTCTTCACCTCCTTGTTCTGTCTCCCTTCCCGTGTTACAATCAGCACAGGAAAGGGGAACTCTCACATGCTTTATACCATTCATTTCAGACTTCAGTGTCCGTTCGACCGGCTCGGTGTACTACCTCCGCAGGCTTCCGAACTCCGTTGCATCCTGCAGCCGGGCAGTCCGCCGCTCTTTTCTTTGCCCAACGTCTGCGACCATTGCAGCGGCACAAACTTTGCGCAGTGTCAGCAGTGCATCTCTGCGGTGCATCTGATGTTCCGGCGTGGTCTTATCCCGCTGGAGCTTTCACCTTCTTGCCCGGTCGTCACGCTTCCGTCTCCCATCCGGCCATCTCTTTCGCTGCTTTCAGAATGATTTCTGCGTTCTCCGCGATCACGCCGGAAAGCTGCTTGTTGTAGGCGCGGTCAACCGCAGCCATATCTCTTGCCGCCATCCATGCCGGCAAAAACGCCCACAGAAGCTGTGCTGCTTCCAGTGTCCGGTTCCCGTCCTTGTGTCTGTAAATTCCAAGTTCGTTGTAGTCCCTGCTCTGCCCTTCACCGGCAGCGCAGGGGCTTTTTTCATGTTCCATCTTCTTCACCTCCTTCCGTCCTCCAAAGCTCCCCCTCTCGGGGGAGCTGTCGCCCTCGGGGCGACTGAGAGGGTTCATGCGCTCTTCTCCGGGGTGTGGTCAGCATCAATGCCAAACAGCTCATTCGGCGTTACGCCCAGTGCCCTGCAAATCGGCACAACGTCATCCGACGTCAGTCGCTTACGCCCGCGCAGCAGTGCGTTGAACTTTTTCGGGTCATACCCTGCAGCTCTTGCCACTGCCGATTGCTTCAAACACTTTTCATCAATGATCTTGTAGATCATGTCCGTTGCGCTCATTTCATACGCTCCTTTCAGGTACAAGTTTCTTGGACATCTTTAAAATAGCACAGGCTTCTTGTTCAGTCAAGAGGTTTTGACCAAATTTCTTGTACTTTTATCTTGACTTTTCAAGACGGCACATATATACTGACCTCAGAACGATATTTTTCAGGAGGTGTTTCCCATGTCCTTTGCCAGCCGTCTCCGTCAGGCGCGTGAGCAGACCGGGCTTACGCAGCTCGAACTAGCCGAAAAACTCGGCATCACAAAAAGTGCCGTCGGCAACTATGAAAACGGTGTCAGCAGCCCCAAGTGGGATGTCCTTGTGCAGATTTTTGATGTTCTCCATGTAGAGCCAAACTTCCTGTATCAGGATAGTTTCTCGCCGCCCGTTTCCGATTCTGTTCATCTCACCCCCGCGCAGTCCGCCCTGCTCACGTCTTTTGATCAGCTCAACGAGGAGGGCCAGAGTAAGGTCATCGGCTACGCCGAAGATTTGAACCGCACCGGTTACTATAAAAAAGACAGCACGCCTTGCGTGGCTGCAAAAGAAGCGTAAATTTTAGGAGGGTTTGATCATGTCATCTGACGCATTAGCCATTTTCCTGCTCTTTGCTGCAGCAGCTTTTGCGGTAGCTGCTTATCTATTATGGAGCCGTCGCGATTTTCCTGATTCCGCTGCTGTGATTTCAAAAGAGAATAATATCACTGCAGAAAAATCCGGTGGTTCTCGAATCGGTGCGTGTCTGGCATTGGTCGCTCTAACTTCTATTGCCCAGCTTGTTTGCGGTATAATTTATTTGATCTTATTCGATTTGTTCGGTCTGATCGGTCATCTCCCTGAATTTCTCGTTTGGGTTCTTGCTTTCGCTTTTTACCCGCTGGTTCTCTTTGCGATATACTATCCTGCCGCTAAATTTCTTCCTTGGGCTGCTGAATGCGCTGAGCGTATTTGCCCAACTCGTAAAGGTTTGCGGTACGTTTGCTATTTCGTTTTTGAATCAGTATGTTTTCTTATCAATGTCTTTTCGTGGATTTTCCTCAAGTCCGCATTTCAAATCACAGAGTTGTTCCCTTTGCTATACGCCTTTGTCTTTTACTGTATCTTGAAATCCATTTGATTGTCGTGCTGGCGAATAAAAACGGCAGTCCCCCCAGTTGTCCCCCGCCGGGCTACAAAAGAAGCGTAAAAAATAAAGCCGCCAGGTTGGCGGCTCTAATAAAATGGAGGATAAATGGACGCACAAAAAGAAGATGCCGTCCTGCGCAGGCCAAAATTGACCATTGAACAACAGGTTGAACATCTCAAAAAAAAGGGTGTTAAATTTGAATTGTGTTCCGAAGAGCAGGCTGTCTCGTTCCTGAAAAACAGTACATTCTTTTTCAAAGTTAAAGCATTTGATAAAAACTATACCGTCAATCCTCAAAACGGTCAATATCTGAATTTGGATTTTGCTTACCTGATGGAGCTATCCACGCTGGATATGCATGTCCGCAGATTGATCTTGCATGCGACACTGGATATCGAGCATTATCTTAAGGTGTGGTTGATTCGAGAAATCAGCGAGGATCCATCCGAGGACGGCTATGATATCGTCAAAAGATTTTTCATGGTATACCCGGATGTTCAAACCTCTATCCTTGAAAAATCGGAAAACTCCATGTGCAAAGATCTGATTCAGAAATTACATAGGGAAGGCTATGCCGTTTGGAATCTGATCGAGGTGATATCTTTCGGCGATCTCATAAAGCTCTGTGCGCTATACGACCAGAACCATGGCGGAAAAAGAGACGATTTGTTTAACTGCTTGTTTGCTGTTCGTTGTTTACGCAATGCAGCAGCGCATAACAACTGCCTTTTGAATAGTTTGAAATCCCCCTATACTCGCACGATAAAACCTTCAAAGTTTCTCACCCATTTTGCAAGCACCATCCCTGGTATTAAGGCAACTTCCCGCGAAAAGAAGATGTCCAACCCAGTGATCCATGATTTTCTCGGCCTGCTTTTTGTTTACGATAAAGTTGTGACCTCTCCAAAAGTTCGTGAGCATTTTTCTCTTGAACTTCACCAGCTTTTCGATGAAAGAATGCTGAGACACAAGGAATATTTTCAAAGAAACGAGGTTCTGGTATCTTCTTACTCTTTTGTAAAAAAGGCAGTTAGCCAGCTCTATCCCCTGCCGAATCGGAATCAATAATCCATATTGAAGAAGCATTTGTTCATTGCATTGGCTTTTATTTTACAGTATCATGTTGTAGATGAACAAAAACGTTTCCTCTGTGATTCGTTTTTAGAGGGCTGGTGCATGCACCAGCCCTTATTTTTATATCTTGTTGTGCGCAGATCATATTTCTCCTTTCGCCTGTCCCCCGCCGCCGTCCCCCGCCGAGGGCAAAACAAACGCCCGCCGAGCAGCTCTTCGTGCACAACATCGAAAATCTGCTTTCTTCTGAGGGCAACAAGTGGAAGTCCTCAAATTCCGCAGTGCTTTCCCCAAAGGAAAAATCTCAGTCCGGCACCGGCTCATAGGTTTTTTCAAAGATATCCGGCTTGCACGGATAACGTTCTCCGTTTACGCCCGTGATGATCCAGTCTCCCGGTTCCGCATGCATCACACCTTCCAGTGTTTCAATGTTCATTTCCCGGTCGGTTTGGTATGCATCTACGACCACCGGCTTTTTTCTGAATTTCATAAGCTTCTCCCCATCAGAAAGGACGTTTCAATGCCTGCTTTATACCCTTATCGCATTTTCATCAGCCACGCATGGAAATACGGCGCTTAGCCAAAACAAAAGCCCGCCGGGCGTTTCCGGTGGGCTTTGTCTGAAGCTCTTATTTCAAAACGAACTGTACTGCAACCGACAATGCAAAGGCAATGCCGGACGCCCACCAGATCATCTTGTGGTTCTTTCCTTCCGGCAGGGTCGCGTTGATCAGGCCGATCAGAAATGCGATGGCACCCACCGTTGCAAAGTTGAAGGTCAGCAGTGTTGCCATCGCTGCATTTGCTACGGTCAGCGAGAGGTTGACGTTGATCAGGCTGAAGATACCAATAAAGATGCCCATGATGGAAAGCACATTTCCATACACGTTCTTCTCAATATTCTTCACCGTGTCCACTTTCTTTTCCAGATCCGTCACATCATCCGCCAGCGTGCCGCGGTATGTGCTCATGCCCACAAAGGCATCCTCATTCTGGAATGCGCCGTTGTACGGTTTCTCCACCGGCTCTTCCAACTGGATGAACACCAGATAACCGATGCCCTTCTCACTGTCCAGATGGATCACCTGTTTCGTGGCATTCGTTACCCGGAAAAACACCTTTGATTTGTGTCCCGGCTGATAGATCGGCGCGGTCAGGCTCAGCCCCTGCCGGATGCGGCTGTTGCGCAGCTGCACGGCTGCTGCCATGTCATTCGGCAGATCAAGCGTCTCTGTCGTTCTTACAAACACCGTATCGCCCGGTGCCAGATCCACTTCTTTCTTGGACGTATTGGTGTCCAGAAAAAAGCAGTCGGTTCTCAGGTCGTAGCCAATGTTTGTCACCTGTTCTTCATCAAACGGTTCGATCATGGAAGCGCCCTGCTTGAAAAGCTTCTTGTCGATCAAAAGCATAGAACCACCTCCTTGTTGTATGCTACTAATAAAGCACAGTTCCGGCCTGATTTCAAGGGGTTGCTGTAAAAAAGCAAAAGCCCCCTCAGCTGTTCCCAGCCGAGGGGGCCTCTGCCAACCGTCAAATCTGCCCAAAAGAAAAGTAGGAGGTATCATGCAGAGCACGGGGCTGCACCCGCCGCTCCGTTTGTAGTATAAGCTGTTTTGGCGTTTCGCGCAACCCGTCAAAAAAAAGAGTGCCCGGCAGTGGTACGATGCACCGCCGGGCTGTAACAAGGAGTAAAATACGAATTCCACTCGTCGCGCCTGCCTCTGTATTGTAGCATGCTTTAGGCAGACGCGCAACCTGTATACCTGGAAGTGTGCAAAGCATAAAAAACCGGACAAATACCGCCGTCCGGATCAAAAAACTCAAGCAGACGAACCGCCGAGGAATCCTCGGCGGTTGAATAAACAAAAACGCCCCGGTGCTGCCAACACCGAGGGCAGAAGGGAAGTGCACAGAATGGCAGCCAACAAAAAAGGAACAGACGGCCGCTACCGCTACCGGGTCAACATCGGCAAGGATGCCGACGGGAAGCCAAAATATAAGAACTTCTACGGCACGACGGCCCGCGAGGCCCGTGCCGCTGCGGAAGCCTACCGTATCTCCCTCGGCAAGGGCGCAGATCCGTCCCAGATGGACGCCACCCTTGCCACCCTGTATGACAACCTTATTGCGGCCAAGCGGGCAAAGGGCATCGGCCAGAAGAGCCTTGACCGCTACGAGGACAACAAAAATCACTGGGGCCCATTGCTGAACCGGCCTGCTGCATCCCTGCGCAGTGCTGACTTCCAACAGGTGCTCAATGCCCTGGCCGACTGGCACGATGGCCAGCCCCCGCTGTCCCACTATACGCTGTCCAACCTGCGCAGCAGTGCAAAGGCCGTCTACGACCTTGCGATCCCGGAGGTGGTACAGTACAACCCCATCCCTAAGACCACCTGCCCGGCAGGCACACCGCCGGAAGTCCGCGAGCCCATCACCGAGGAACAGCAGCGCTGGATCCGTGAGACACCCCACAAGGCCCAGCGCGCCGCCATGCTGATGCTTTACTCTGGCCTGCGCCGCAGTGAGGCCACAGCCCTGACCTGGGCAGACGTAGACCTGCAGGACGCAACGATCACGGTAAACAACGGCTATGACTTCCGTGCTAAGCGCAGCAAGGCCCCCAAGACCGCCGCCGGTGTCCGTGTGGTCAACATCCCGAAGGTGCTGGTGGACTATCTCCGGACGCAGCAGGACGGCTGCCTGTATGTGCTGCACAACGACAAAGGCAAGCGCATGACCGAGCAGGGCTGGAAGCGGCTGTGGCAAAGCTATATGTGTGACCTGAACATCAAGTACGGGCATCAGGGGGCCGTAAACAAGCACGACCCCGCCGGTGTGCCGATGGTTATCGACACCTTCACCCCGCACCAGCTGCGCCACACCTTCTGCACCCTGATGTACTTTGCCGGTGTGGACGTCATGACCGCCCGCGATCAGATGGGCCACAAGGACATCAGTGTCACCCTCGGCATCTATACGTCGCTGGATAAAAAGTTCAAGAAAAAGAAAATCAACCGGCTGGATTCCTACCTGAAAAAGACGTGCTGATTTCCTGATTTTTAGGTGTCGATGGCGCAGAAGTGGCGCAAACAGTTAGCGAAATAACATGTTTACGTTAAAAATTTGCATATTAACTGCACCCTCGTAATGAGCAGGTCGCCTGTTCGAATCAGGTCAGTAGCTCCAACATGAAAGACCCGGAAAAGTGGCTTGCAGCCTAGCTTTTCCGGGTCTTTTTGCATCGTTTTTATAAGGCACTTCTGCGCGGAAAAGTGCGCTTATTTCTCCATTTTTCCCGCTGGAGCAGACCTTTGTTCAGCTCACAGGCCGCCATGCAGCACACGGCAAAGGCCAGCAGCGCACAGTCCGGCGGCACCCGCTGCATGGGGATCACCCGTTCGCACAGGTTGCCAAAGGTCTCCACGGCCTGTTCCGGCCATGTCAGGCAGAACAATGCCAGCGACAGCGGCAGGTGCAGAAACCGACCTGCCAGCAGCGGACGGAAGGACACTTCTCCGGGGCAGAGGGTGCGCACCTGTAGCAGCACCGATGCCCCCTGTACGCTGAGGGCGGCGCAGCACAGACTGCTGGCCCACAGGCCGGTGCGGGCCGCATAATCGCAGCCGGAGCACACCTCCAGCAGCATGGCCGGGAAGGGTGCCCACGCGGCGGGCAGAAACTGCCCGCACCCGGCTGCCAGCATCCGGAAATACAACACGAATCCGCACAATTTCAGGTACTGCACAGCCGCCTGTGCGATCACTTCGTCCAACCGGGGCGGCGCAGTCTGGGTGGACTGCGCAGAGCGTACCGGGGCAGCGGGTGCCGGGTGCAGACGGTTCAGCAGAGCGGCGGTAAGATACCCGGCCAGCACCTGTGCAGCAAACAGGCGGATGCCCAGCACCCGGCTGCCCAGCAGCTGCTCCCCTGCCGTGAGGATCACGAAGGACGGCCCGGAGCAGATGCAGGCCGGGAGAAGGGCCGACGCCTCCTGCGGGGTCAGCTCCCGGCTGCGCACGGCTTCGGCCACCGCAGCCGCTGCCGGGGCAAACCCACCCAGGAACCCGATGAGCAGCACCCCACCGGCCGCCGGGCTGCGCACCCCGATGAGCCGTGCCACCGGACGGAACACAAACCCCAGTACCTGCCCTGCCCCACAGCGCATGAGCAGAGCGGAAACAATGAGAAACGGGAACAGCGACACCAGCAGCGGCCCGCCGCACAGGGCAAGCCCCTGCTGCAGCGCACGGGCGCAGCACTGCGGCGCTGCAAACACCAGTCCTGCCGTGCCAATTGCCGCCCCCAACAGCACGACCCGCTGAAACCGGAACGTCTGATACATAACTTTCCCCTCCCGCTCCATATATATGGAACAGCGGCCCGCATTTATGGCACTTTGGGCCAAAATATCAGAGCGGAACGGGAGGGAGCCGAATGAGTCCTGCGCACCGCGCGCCTTTTTCGCTGCGGCGCTGGCTGGCCCTTTTGTTCCGGCAGCCGCCGCAGGGGCTGTACCGCCGCCCCTGCCTGTACCAGAGCGGCGACCGGATGGAGATCGAGCATTATGAAGCCATCCTCACCTACGACGAGACCCGCCTGCGGCTCCAGCTGCCGCGCGGGCAGCTGACCATTTACGGAGAGCGGTTACAAATCGAAACGCTCACCGCCCGGCGCATCACGCTGCGGGGCTGCTTCGTCCGCACAGACTACACCACGGAGCACACCGCCACAGGGCAGCGCCCTACCGGGCATCTGCCGGACAGGAGGCCGTCATGGAACCCGTTCGTCTCTGGGCCGCGGTAGAATTCACCGCGCAAAACGGCAGCACCGACGCCCTGCTGGGCCATGCCGCACAAGCAGGGCTGCACCTGACCCGCATTGTACCGCTGCCCGGCGGATTCCGGGCGCGCTGTGCCGCCTGGCATTACCGCCCGTTGGCCGCTCTGGCCCGGCAGGGGCATGTGCGTCTGCGGGTGGAAAAGCGTCTGGGGCTGTTTTTTCGGCTGCGTCCGCTGCTGCGCCGCACCGGGCTGTGGGCCGGGCTGGCGCTGTTTATTCCGCTGCTGCTGTGGAGCCAGCAGTTCGTCTGGGCCGTGGACACCAGCACCCTTACCCGCGGACAGGCCGCCCGGGCCTTTGCCGTACTGCGGCAGGCAGACCTCGCCCCAGGGGCTGCCGCCACCGAAGCCAAGCGCACCGCCGGGGAGTATGCCCTGCTGGAAAGCGGCGAGTTTTCCTGGGCCAGTCTCAATTTTGCCAAAGGGCGGCTGGAAGTCCGCGCCGCCGCTGCAGTGCCCAAGCCCGCCATTGCGGCCGGGACCCTGCACGGCCTGCGCGCCCGGTGCGCCGGTGTGGTCACCAAGACCAACCTGACCAGCGGCACGATGCTGGTGGTGCCCGGGCAGGCTGTGGAGGCTGGACAGGGGCTGATCGGCACGGCGCGGCAGGAGCGGGACGGCACCCTGATCTTTGCCCCGGCAGCGGGCACCGTGCGGGCACAACTGGAGTGGAGTGATGCTCAGTCCGTTCCGCTGGAAGAGACCGTTTTACAGCCGACCGGACGCTGCACCGTGCGGTACCGGCTGAGCGCTGCCGGGCAGAACTGGACCCTGCCCAGTGTTCAGCCGCCGGAACAGACACTGGAGCGCACCCGGCACCTCCAACCCGAGCTGCTGGGGCTGCCGCTTCCCTGCTCCGTGGAGGAAACCACCTTCTACGAGCAGCAGCCGCAGCTTCTGCGCCGCACCGAAGCCCAGGCGCTGGCACTGGCGCGGCTGCACAGCCTGCAGGCGCTGTACACGGCATTCCCGGATGCCGTGTTGATTGCCCGGAAGGAGGACACCTCCTGTACGGACACCACGCTGGAATACACCGCCGTCTACACGCTGGAAGCCGACATCTGCACGCAAAACGACCCCGGCAGCTGAGCTGTTCCGCTCGCCCGCCGGGGCCGTTGCTTTATTCAATCAAGCGTTGGTGTTCTGTGCCGCTTCTTCTGCGGCACGCTGGGCGGCCTGCGCGTCGTATTCGGCGATCAGGTCGTTCAGGTCGTACTGATACCGGCTGTGGCAGAAGTGGCACACCACTTCGCAGTGGGGGTCCTCGTCCCGCATTTTCACCAGTTCCCGGCGGCCCAGGCTCAGCAGCATACCCTTGGTGCGTTCCTCGCTGCAGTCGCACTGGTAGCCCACCGTGCGCTCATCCAGCACCTGCGGGGCAAAACCGGCCATGGCCAGCTCCATCATGTCCTTGGGGGTCTTGCCGGCGCGCAGCATCTCGGTGACCGAGGGCATGGCCGCAATGTTCTTTTCCAGTGTGTCGATCTCGGCATCCGTTGCGCCGGGCAACAGCTGCAGCAGGTAGCCGCCCGCGCACAGGATGGACAAGTCCTTGTCCACCAGCACGCCCAGCGCGCACACGGTGGGGATCTGCTCACTGGTGGCGTAATAGCGGGTCAGGTCCTCGGCGATCTCGCCGGACACCAGCGGCACCTGGCCGACGGTGGGCTCCTTCTGCAGCCGGTTGTCCCGGATGACCGTGAGCACACCGCTGCGGCCCACTGCACCGCCCACGTCCAGATGGCCGTCGGCCTTCGGGGGCAGCTCCACCAGCGGGTTGTCGATGCAGCCTTTGACGTTGCCCGTGCCGTCGGTGCAGGCAATGAGCACACCGGCCGGGCCGCCGCCCTGCACCCGCAGAGTGACCTTGTCGCCGTCATCCTTGAGCATGGAGCCCATGAGCGATGCACCCGTGAGCAGGCGGCCCAATGCCGCGCTGCAGGTGGCACTGGTGGTGTGCAGCTGCTCGGCGCGGCGCACAAGTTCGGTGGAATCCACACCGCAGAACACGACGCCGCCGTTTTCCGACAGGCCGCGGATCAGGTTTGCCATAACGTTATCCCTCCAATTGTGTATACTGCTTGACTGCGCAGAAGAAATAGCGCTGGCTGTCCTCGGTCAGCGGGCCGAAGGTCTCGCCGTCGCAGACGCTTTCCAGCGCAAAGCCGTGCTTTTCCAGCGTGGCACGGATGGTGTCCAGGTCGTAGGTGTACTCGCAGAATTCCTCGTGGAAGTGCTCACCCGTCTCGTGGTAGTCGATGTCCACGGTGATCTCCACCTTCCGGTCGGCGGCATTGTAATGGTTGCGCCACACACAGGAGGCGTCCTCTTCCTCAAAGGTGAATTCGTTTTCGCCCAGCACGTTCTGGTGCTTGTAGGGGGTATTCATGTCAAACAGGAACACGCCGCCCTTTTCCATAAAGAACCCGGCATTCGCAATGGCCGTGTCCAGATCCGGGATGTGGTTGAAGGTGTCAAAGGTAGACACCGCCGCCCGGATGGTGCCGTACAGGTCCAGCTTCAGCAGGTCCTGCCGCAGCAGCAGCAGTCCCCCGGAAAGGCCCAGCTGCTCCGCCTTGTCCCGTACCACGCAGAGCATCTCCTCCGACTGGTCGATGCCGATCATATCGTAGCCCGCCTGGGTCAGCATCAGGGTCAGTTCCCCGGTACCGCAGCCCAGATCTGCCACGATGCCGTCCCGGATGCCGTGGGCCTCCAGCTGGCTGTGGATGTGGCTGTAAAGGGCGTCGTAGTCGGCCTCGCCGTTGAACTCATCGTAAAAATAGGCAAATTCGTTGTACGCCATGGTGTTACTCCGCTTCCTGGTCCTCGGCAGCCACAGCGGCGTTCAGCACCGCCTGCAGCTCCGGGATGCCATAGCCGTTCTCGCCGCTGGTCAGCACCACCTTCTGGCAGCCGTAGGGGCGGCAGATATCCTCGAACTGTTCCAGCGTGGAGGCCAGCTGGCTCTTCTTGAGCTTGTCCGCCTTGGTCAGGGCCACCACATAGGGGATGCGGTGGTAATGCAGATACCGCAGCATCTGCAGGTCGTCGGCACTGGGGGCGTGGCGGCAGTCCAGCAGCTGCACCAGCAGGGTGTGGTGCCGGGGGGCCTCAAAGTAGCTGTTGATCAGGTCATCCCAGCGTTCTCGGTCGGCGTTGCTGACCTTGGCGTAGCCGTAGCCCGGCAGATCCACAAAATAGCAGTCATCCACCGCATAGAAGTTGATGGTGGCCGTCTTGCCCGGGGTGCTGGACACACGGGCCAGGTTTTTGCGGCTGCACAGCTTGTTGATCAGGCTGGATTTGCCCACGTTGGACCGCCCCGAAAAACTCAACTCCGGGCGGTCACTCTCGGGCAGCTGGCTGGAAATGCCATAGCTGGCAATAAAATCAGCTTTGTTGAAGATCATGGGGGATTCCTTTCTGTTTTGTCAGCACACCGCGCCGGGCTGGGGCTTGTCGGCGGCAGGCGGCACGATGCTCTCGGCCGTCTTGGCCTTTTTGCGGCTGCGGCTGGCCGGAGCCTTGGCCTTTTTGGCGCTCGTCGGCTTGAGCAGCGCGGCGTTCAGCACCTGGGTCAGGTTCTGCATGGGCAGGAAGGTCAGGTTCTTTTTAACCTCCTCGTCCACCTCGTACAGATCCGGCTCGTTGTCCTTGGGGATGAGCACCGTCTTCATGCCCTCGCGGTAGGCTGCCATGCTCTTTTCGCGCAGGCCGCCGATGGGCAGCACGTTGCCGTGCAGGGTGATCTCGCCAGTCATGGCCACATCCCCGCGCACCGGCATCCCGGACAGGCAGGACACCAGCGCCGTGGTCAGGGTGACACCGGCCGAGGGACCGTCCTTGGGCACAGCACCCTCCGGGGCGTGGATGTGCAGGTCGCACTTCTTGAGCCGCTCCGGGTCGATGCCGTATTCCTGGGCGTGGACCCGGACCCAGGTGACAGCCAGCTGAGCGCTCTCCTTCATCACATCGCCCAGCGAACCGGTCACCGTGATCTTGCCGCTGCCGTTGTCGATAACCTGCACCTCAATGGGCAGGGTCTCGCCGCCCACACTGGTCCAGGCCAGACCGTTGGCAATGCCCACGGCATTGGTGCGGTTGAGAAAGTCGGGCTTGACGAAGCGGGGGCCCAGCAGATCTTCCAGCATGGAGCCGGTGACCGACACCGTCTCCGCCTCGCCGGATGCGATCTTGCGGGCGCACTTGCGGAGCACGCTGGTAATGGTGCGCTCCAGATTGCGCACGCCGGCTTCGCGGGTATAGCCGTCGATGATGCCGTACAGGGCACTCTGGCTCAGGGTGACCTTGCCGGTCAGGCCGCAGGCCTTGAGCTGCTTGGGCAGCAGATGCTTGCGGGCAATGTTGTATTTTTCCACGCGGGTGTAGCTGGGCAGCTCGATGACGTCCATGCGGTCGCGCAGGGGGCCGGGAATGCTGCCCAGATCGTTGGCCGTGGTGATGAAGAGCACATGGCTCAGGTCGAACGGGATGTCCAGGAAGTGGTCGTTGAAGGTGCTGTTCTGCTCGGGGTCCAGTGCCTCCAGCAGAGCTGCCGCCGGGTCGCCCCGGAAGTCACCGGCCAGCTTGTCGATCTCGTCCAGCAGCATCAGAGGGTTCGAGCTCTTGGCGGTGATCATGGCACTGATGATCTTGCCGGGCATGGCACCGATGTAGGTGCGGCGGTGGCCGCGGATCTCGGCTTCATCCCGCACGCCGCCCAGACTGATGCGCACATACTTGCGGCCCAGACTTTCGGCGATGGAACGTGCAATGCTGGTCTTGCCGACGCCCGGAGGGCCGACGAGGCAGATGATCTGCGCCTTGACGTCCGGAGCCAGCTTGCGCACGGCCAGCGTTTCCAGAATGCGGTCCTTGACCTTTTTCAGGCCGTAGTGGTCGCGGTCCAGGATCTGCTGGGCACGGTTGATGTCCAGATCATCCTCGGTATAGCTGTTCCACGGCAGGTCCAGGCAGGTGTCCAGATAGGTGCGGATGACGGTGGCTTCCTGATTGGAGCCCTGCATCTTGGACAGGCGGTCCACTTCCTTGAGCAGCTTTTTCTCGCTGTCCTCGGCCAGATGCAGTGCCGTGATCTTGCGGCGGTACTCGTCGGCCTCGGCGTGGGTATCGTCCCCCTCGCCCAGCTCATCGCTGATGACGTGCAGCTGCTCGTGCAGGTAGTAGTCGCGCTGGTTCTTGTCCATGGACTCGTTGACCTTGTCCGCGATCTCCTTCTCGATCTTCATCACCTGGCACTCGCGGCGCAGCATCTCCACAAGACGCTGCAGACGGCCCGCGAGGGTGTTCTCGTTCATCACAGCCTGCTTGTCCTCGTAGCGGAACAGCAGGTTTGCGGGCATGTACTCGCTGAGGAACTCCGGGTCGGTGCTGGACACGATGGTAAACACCACGTCCTTGGCCAGACGCGGGTTCATGCCCAGATACTCGTCAAAGCTGCTCTTCAGAGCGCGCAGCAGGGCTTCGGTCTCCACGGCGTCCTCGGTCTTGCCGACACGCACCGGGGCCGGGCGCACGGAAGCCAGCAGGAAATCGCCGGTGGTGTCCAGATCGGTGAGCTTGGCGCGGTATTTGCCTTCCACCAGAACCTTGACCAGATCATCCGAGACGCGCAGCACCTGCTTGACCTCGGCCACAACGCCGTAAGCAAACAGATCCTCCTGGGTGGGGTCACTGAGCTCCATCTCCTTCTGCGCCACAAGGAACACATTGGAGTTGTTGGCCATGGCCCATTCCACGGCGGCAATGCTCTTTTCGCGGCCCACCTCAAAGTGGACCAGATTATTCGGGAATACGACCAGCCCACGCAGGGCGATGGCAGGCAGATGCAGTTCCCGGCGCTCTGCCTTGATCGTTACTTTTTCAGACATAGTGCAAACACCTCCCGGCTGCCGATGGATGGTTCTGTCCGGCAGCCCTGTCAGTCTGGGGTTTTCTCATAAAATCAAAATCGTTTGTTTCTTTATTATACTGATTTCCGGTCAAAATGCAACCGTTGCCGCAGTGGCGTCGGTTATTCGCCCCGCTTTTCGCGGGTGCTGAACCCCAGCCGCCCCAGTGCCGGCAGCAGTGCCTTGAGGGTAATGGACGTCAGTGCACCCATTACCAAGCCCAGCACCAGCATGACCGGCGCATAGTACAGTGACAGCGACGACGAGATGATAACGCCGGCCCCCAGCAGCTGCCCCACATTGTGGGCCAGTGCGCCGCAAACCGAAAGGATGAACCAGGTGGGCCGCACCGGCACCACATAGTACAGCACGGCCATGACCAGCAGCGACAACAGGCCGCCGCACAGCGAGAGGAACCCCGCCGTGAAGCCGGACACCATAAAAACGAACAGTGCCTTGAGCACGTCCAGCACCAGCGCCTGCTTGATACCCATGAAGAACAGAGCGTACATTACCACGATGTTGGCAAGGCCCAGCTTCATGCCGGGCAGAAGGCCCGGAATGACCAGCGAGCCTTCAATGAACGAAAGCGCCATGGCCAGCGCGAACAACAGGCCCGACAGGGCGATGTGCCGCGTCTTTTCATAGCTGCGTGGATTTTTTGGCATGCGTGTGCTCCTTTACTCTTCGGCCTGGGACTGTTCGTAGTGTTCCTGCTCTTCCATGGCGGCCTCCCATGCGGCAAACAGCTCTTCCTGATGGAAACGCAGGTCGCTGAGCTCGTCGCTCTTCTGGCGCAGCAGGTCCGGGTCGTTGTACACCTCCGGGGAGTTGATCTCGTTGTCCAGCTCCACCTCGCGGGCACCGCAGGCCTCCATTTCATCCTCGCAGGCCTTGATTTTTGCCCGCAGCTCCGCACGGCGGCGGCGCTGCTCCTTGCCATAGCCCACCTTGGCAGGGCCGGCGTCCTTCTGGACCGCCGGGGCCGGGGCGGCACGGCCCATCAGGGCGTCGTAGCTGGGGTACAGCACCGCCTTGCCGTTTTCCAGATACAAAATCGGGCAGGCCAGACTGTTCATCAGGTGACGGTCATGGGTGACCAGCAGCAGCGTGCCGGTGTAGGCCATGAGGGCCTCGGTCAGGTTCTCGCGGGTGTAGATATCCAGATGGTTCGTGGGCTCGTCCAGGAACAGCAGATTCGGCCGCTCCAGCACGATCTCCGCAAAGCGCAGGCGGGCCAGCTCGCCGCCGGACAGTGCCTCGCAGGGCTTGAACACCGTATCGCCCCGGAAGCCCAGCTTGGCCAGATGGCTGCGCACCTCCAGCTCAGTCATACGGGGGTACTTGTTCCAGATCACGTCGATGACCCTGCCCTGGCCCAGGCGGTTCTGCTGCTGGGCAAAAATGCTGGGCCGTGCACCGGTGCCCAGGCGCACCATGCCGCCGGAGGGGCGGCGCTTGCCGTCCAGCACCTGCATCAGGGTGGACTTGCCCGCGCCGTTGGGGCCTGCGATCACCAGCCGCTGGCCGCGGCACACCGTGTAGGTAAAGGGTTCCAGCAGGGTGCGCTCCCCTATTTTGATGGTCAGGTTCTTGAGCAGCACCAGCTCGTTCCACGGTTCTACGTCATATTCAAACCGGAACTTGAGCTGGTTGGTCTCGTCCTTGGGCGCTTCGGTGATCTCCAGCTTTTCCAGCTGCCTGCGGCGGCTCTGGGCCATTTTGGTGGTGGAAGCGCGCACAAGGTTGCGGTCCACGTAGTCCTGCAGCTTTTCGGCCAGCGCCACATCTGCATCGTGCTGCTTCTGGCGCAGGGCATCGGCGGCTTCCTTCTGGGGCAGGTAGGCCGAGAAGTTGCCCTTGTAGGTGGTCATGGTCTGGAAGGAGACCTCCCAGATCTTCGTACACACGTTATCGAGGAAGTAGCGGTCGTGGCTGACCACCAGCACCGCACCGGAATAGCTTTTGAGGTAGTTTTCCAGCCATTCCATGGTGGCAAAGTCCAGGTGGTTGGTGGGCTCGTCCAGAATGAGCACGTCCGGCTTTTCCAGCAGCAGCTTTGCCAGCCGCAGCCGCGTCAGCTCGCCGCCGGAGAGCACCGCAATGTTCTTCTGCCATGTATCCTGCGCAAAGCCCATGCCGGACAGCACCTTTTTGATGTTCACAT
>ENA-OWRC01000406-OWRC01000406.1-human-gut-metagenome-genome-assembly--contig:-NODE-406-length-55367-cov-5.062789_pt1 | contig 55367 bp, 39 predicted proteins | sample MGYA00248268_ERZ651895 | MGnify/ENA primary metagenome ERZ651895 (study PRJEB26924, sample SAMEA4378242) | human gut metagenome | biome: human gut; feature: human-associated habitat; material: faeces...
CTGCCGCTACGTTTTGGATCTGACGGGTCGCCCCGGAGCTGCCTACGCTGACAACTCCCACAACATCGCTGACACCAGCCCATTTAGTATAACTGCTGTTGCCCGTAACGCTGTTGATCGCCGTCGCTGTAGAATTATTTCCCAAAGCTACACTGTCTTTTAAGCTGATACTGATATTATTTCCCAGCGCCGCCGAATTTTCTGCACCGGAGCTGATCGTATTGTTATTGCCGATAGCAGTGCTGTTTTCAGCGGCAACTTCATTAGAAGTGCCGACTGCGGTACTGCTGCTGCCGGAAACAGTATTTCCCGTTCCGAAAACATTGCTCTTGGAACCGCTGGCAATATTATTATAGCCAAAAGCATTGGCATTATCGCCGCTGGCAGTATTACTGAAACCAAAAGCGCTGGACGCCAGGCCGCCTGCTGTATTACCGTAACCAAAAGCACTGGCATTTTCATTCGTAGCCGTATTATTATAGCCGATCGTACTGGAACCTACGCCGCCTGCTGTATTATTGTAGCCAACTGCACTGGCAGCCAGAGCATTAGCATTATTGCCATAGCCGACAGCGCTGGCATTCTCACTGGCCGCTTTATTCCTGAAACCAACTGCGCTGGACGCCAGGCCGCTCGCCTCATTGCTATAGCCAAAAGCACTGGCATAGTCCACTTTAGCAACATTGCTGAAACCAAAAGCACTGGACGCTACACCGCCGGCATTATTGCCATAACCGACAGCGCTGGCATTTTCATTGGCCGCTTTATTCCTGAAACCGAGCGCGCTGGACGCCAGGCCGCTAGCCTCGTTGACATAACCAAAAGCGCTGGCATTTTCGGCGCTGGCAGTATTGCTCCAGCCAAAAGCACTGGATGCCAGGCCTCCGGCAGTATTGAAATAACCAAAAGCACTGCTGGAATTAGCGGAAGCTGTATTATTGACACCGGCAACAGTGGAATCAGAAGCACTGCCACTGGAAAAAACGGGCGCCGCCTGAACATTACTCGCATACAGGCCTGAAAAAATAAAGACACCGCTGCTTAAAAAAATCATAATTTTTTTCTCTAACTGAACTTTTCGGGATTTAGACAATTCCCCACCTCTTTTCCTTAAATAGTTACTTGCTTTGTATAGTATGCTGAAACAATAAATCTGCCCCGCATCTATTTTTTATAAAGCTGTTCTGTTTTTTAGGCTGACCTCTGCTTTCTCCATCGTCTTTTCATTCGTAATAATTTAAGTAATTTTAGTTTAATTAATTTATAAACCTTAATACTTAATATTATTTATATGGATTATTTTTGCCATATTAACATATTTTCTTTGCACCTTGCAAGATATTTTTATTACAATTAAGCACTTTTTTATAATTCTTATAATTTTTATAACTGTTACATTTAAAATTTCAAAAAATGATCCCTTATCTGCCGCTGTGGCAAAGGGATCATTTTTTGAAATCAGATGAGCAGCAGCAAGCTTTCTGCTGAAAATATCGCTGCTGCTTTCTATTTAAATGCTGTGAAACGGGCAAAACTGTACTGTTACTGCTGTTGTTCGCCTATGGGCTGAAAGGAAAACGCCCCTAGATCGTTCTGCTTATCGAAAACGAATATAAACAGCAGAGCTTTCTCCTTACTGTATTTAGCCAGATAAGCCAGGCGGTCGCCGTCAGCATACCGCTGATAGGCCAGAAACCTGTTTTCGCGCTGCTCGCCATAGCTGCGGCGCAGATTATTTTTCACACTGCCGAAAGTTTTTTCATCCAGCTCTGTTTGCAGCTTCGCTGACATCAGCTGGCGTATGCCGGTATATTCCATCCCGTTCTGACCGTTTAAGGCGGCAAATACCTTAACTACTGCCTGCTGCTGTTTGTTCAGGTCAGCACCGTCGCTGGCCAGGCAAACGCTGGTCATCGCCAGACTTATGACCAGACATAGGATAAAGCTCCAGATCTTTTTCATACTTACTGCTCCTCTGCTCAGAAAGTTTGCCCCAGCCTTGCAGGCCGGGGCAAGTATAGTATTTTCTGTATTTACTTTTCTACCTGTGCTCGCAGGTATTCGATTTCACGGCTTTGTTTTTCCATTTCTCTGCTTTGTTCTTCGACCTTGGCCAGCAGCAGCTGGATCTTTTCATCCTGCGCCGCTAAAGAATTATCTACTTCTTTACGGGTATAGATGATATCTCTCGGTTCTGCCTTGCGGTCTCTAGAGCGGTCCAGTGCAAAATTGACGCCGAAGTTGCCCATTTTACTGCCGCCTTCGGAAATGCCCAGCCCCAGTGAGAACATTACTTTTTCGTTGGGGGCGTAGAAGCCGCCGACTGCTAATGCGCTTTTGCCGCCGTAGCCGCCGTAGGCCATGGCCAGCTCGCCCTTGTTACCGTCCTGGAAGCGCGGATGCAGGCCTGCCATCGCTGCTGACAGCGCGCCGACCGTATCGATCTCGTCACCCAGCTTGGTGATATCCTGATTGATATTATTGATGTCCTGCTTGACCTGATACAGCTGGCTGCCATTGACGGCGTCCATCGAGGTAGCGCTGACTTCGCCTGCCGCTACATTGCCGATCGTAGTGCCGCTGCTGCCTTCCAGCGTGATTTTACCGGTGTTGATATTACCGCCGCTGTCCACGTCATATTTGACTGCGGTATCATAAACGGTTTTCAGCTGATCTTCCGACGCAGCCTGCCCGGAAACGTAATTATCTGCGTCCCAGGTAGTATTCGTCAGACCGCCGATCGTGCCGGAACCGCCGTTGATAGTGATCTTATCGGCAGTTATCATGCCGTTGGTGCCGTTCATATTGATATTACCGGTGCTGACAGTGCCATTTGTACCGTCGATAGTGACTTTATTGGCACCGCTGCCGATCTCAACGACATCATTCAATTTCAGTTCGTGATGGTCGCCGCCGTCAGCGTTAGTGCTTTTTTCGATCAGGATATTGTTGTCGACAGCTTCCATAGTTGTATGCTTAGCTGCCAGCTCGGCCGCTTCCGCAGCTTTATCATGGATCGCTTTCAGCTGGTCTTCGGTCGCTGCCTGCCCGGATACATAATTGTCCGGGTCCCAGGTAGTATTGGTCAGGCCGTTGATCGTGCCTTCATCATCTTTATTGATCGTCACGCCGCCGGCAGTTATCGAACCGTCGCTGCCGTCGATGACCACATTGCCGTTACCGACATCTATCTTGCCATCGCCGGTGCCGTCGACATTGACGCCAGTACCGATCTGCAGTTCGTCAGCCAGCTTCACTTCATAATCAGTGCCGCCGCTGCTGTTCGTGGTAGGCGTAACGACGACGTTGCTGTCGCCTGCCGAAACAGTAGCCTGCTGCGCTGCTTTCTGCGCTACTTCATACAGCTGGCTGCCGTTGACGGCATCGGTAGAAGTGGCGCTGACCTGCCCTGCCGCTACGTTTTGGATCTGACGGGTCGCCCCGGAGCTGCCTACGCTGACAACGCCCACGACGTCGCTGACGCCGGCCCATTTAGTATAGCTGCTGTTGCCCGTAACGCTGTTGATCGCCGTCGCTGCAGAATTACTGCCCAAAGCGACGCTGTTAGCCAGCGAGATACTGGTATCGTTACCAAGCGCGAAGGAATCATCAGCGCCGGTGCTGATCGTATTGCCGTTGCCGACAGCGGAACTGGAATTAGCAGCAATATTATTGCCATAGCCAAAAGCATAGGACGAATTGCCGCCTACATTATTAAAAAGGCCTACCGCCGTTGAATAATCGCCGCTGACAGCGTTATCATAACCCAGGGCATTGGAAACATAGCCGCTGATATTATTGCTGTGGCCAAAAGCGCTGGCGAATTCAGCAGTCACCTCGTTATTGTTGCCGAAGGCACTGGAGGCGTAGCCGCTGACTCTATTGCCGGCGCCGACAGCGTTAGTGTATTCTTCTGACGCTGTATTTTCATTGCCGATAGCGTTGGATTTGACGCCGCTGGCGGTATTCTGATAGCCTACGGCGCTGGCATAACTGCCGGAAGCCGTATTCATACTGCCGATAGCGTTGCCGACATAGCCCGAGGCCGCATTGCCATAACCAAAAGCACTGGCATAATTAGCAGACGCGTTATTGCTGGCGCCCACAGCACTGCCGAGATAGCCGGCCGTTGTGTTCTGATAACCCAGAGCACTGGCAAAGGAACCCGAAGCGTTATTGTTGACGCCGAAAGCGCTGGAGGAAGAACCCGACGCCTTGTTCAAAGCACCGAAAGCATTGGCATATTCGTTGCTCACTTCGTTGGAACGACCCACGGCGCTGGCCGAAACCGCGCTGGCCGTAGCCTTGTTCTGATAGCCGATCGCCGAAGCGGCAAAAGCCTGCGCCTGGTTATTATAGCCGATCGCGTTAGTATAATTGCCGCTGGCGGTATTATTATAGCCAAAAGCATTACTGACCTCACCGCTGACGGTATTATTCGAACCTACGGCCGCACTGCGAATATTGCTGACTGTATTATCTGTACCGAAAGCGCTGGCGAAATTGCCGCTGATGTTATTATTGTAGCCAGATGCGATGCCATGCTCGCCGCTGACGATATTGCCATAGCCAAAAGCACTGGCATAACTGGCATTGGCTTCGTTATGTACACCGTAAGCATTAGCATAGGCTCCGGAGGCCACATTCGAGGTGCCGATGGCGTTAGCCAGATAGTTGGATGCCGTATTGTCATAACCAACCGCTGAAGCAAAATTGCCTGTCGCCACGTTTTTCACACCCAGCGCACTGCCAGCATAGGCCTTAGCCTCATTTTCATGCCCAAAAGCGCTGGCATAACGCTCCGTCGCTTTGTTCTGAGCGCCGAAGGCCTGAGAATCCTGACCCGTAGCTTCGTTTAAATAACCGAAAGCCTGGGCATTATGGCCGCTGGCAGTATTGCTGATACCGACAGCGCCTGCCGAGATCCCCGAAGCCGTATTCTTGTTGCCCAGCGCCGTAGCATCGTTAGCTGTAATATTGTTGCCAAGGCCGATCGCGCTGGAATTCTCTCCGATCGCATAGTTATCATTGCCGATCGCAGTAGAATACATCGCCATTGCCTGATTATTATTACCGATCGCACTGCCGCCGGTAGCGATCACCTGATTATTGCGGCCCATTGCTACGGCCTCTGCCGCCGAAATGGTATTGGTAAAACCATACGCCACTGATTCATTGCCGCTGACATTATTCAAATAACCAAAGGCGCTCGTACCGATACCATCCGCCAGGTTTCCGGTACCGAAAGCATTGGAATTATCCGAATTCGCCTTATTGGCAGTACCAAAAGCGTTACTGTCCAAGCCATTGGCCACATTATCCTTACCAATAGCATTAGACCCGACGCCATTAGTGATATTGCCGCTGCCGATCGCGTTTGATTCATTGGCATAAGTGTTGTTTTTACTGCCGATGGCATTGGAATCCTCGGCCAGAGCCTGGTTATTCGCGCCGATCGCGTTGCTGTTATCAGAAATAGCATGATTGTTATAACCTACAGCATTAGTATTCTCACCGCTGGCGTTGTTATTTACGCCTGCAACAGTCGAATTGGTCCCTGTCCCATCCGCAAAAACAGCCGCGGCATAAACGTCGCCTGCACAAAATCCTGAGATCGCAAACAAACCGCTGCTCAGAAAAACCATGATTTTTTTCTCTAACTGGTACCTTTTGGATTTAGACAACTGTCTCACTCCTTCATCATCAATTTTTACTACAAATTTCTACCCGTTATCGCGCAGGGGCAGCAGGCGTGTCACAGCCTGACTTCTACTGAAAATGGTTGCCCTGGCTTTTGCCTTTCCCGCTCCTTTCTGTAAATTTTTCACGCCGATTGCAAGACCCCGATTATACATAAAGGGTTGTTTGGAAATAATATTTTAAACAAAGGAAGCATCTGTGCTCCCTGTCTAAAAACTTTCATCAAAGCTGCAGCTTTAAACCGCAGCGCTCATTTGGGTTTGCCGCTCTGCTTTTTTCGCAAAGCGGCACTTATGGGGAAATATTTTCAAGCAAGACGGAGGGTCGCAACGCCTTGGTGAAAACCTTACTTGTCATGTCTACTTTTGCAATATTTTAATTAATTCTTGCTTTGATAATTTCTTATTCCTAATACTTAATACTATCTATATAGTTTATTTTTGATATAATACCATATTTGTCCCCCCCGCAAGACATTTTTGTTATAAGTGAATACGCCTGTCTGAAAGTCTTGCAACTGGTACCCGAACTGCAAAAAACCGCCTGCCTCGGCAGACGGTTTTGTTATTTGAATTATTTACTTGCCAACCTTGTACAACAGCCTCTTTTCTTTGCTTCTAAAAATAAATAAAAAAACACCGTATGCAATCACACATACGGTGTACCAAAACTTTTATTCTCTTTTTCAATGCTTCTGCAGCTGTTTATTTATTTCACGCACCAGCGTCGCTAAATTTAAAGGCTTGGCTAAATGGCTGTTCATACCTGCCTTTTTCGCTTCGATGATATCTTCGGCAAAAGCATCGGCCGTCATCGCCACGATCGGCACGGTTCTGGCATCGGACTTAGCAGAAGCGCGGATCTTCTGCGTGGCTTCATAGCCGTTCATCACAGGCATCTGCACATCCATCAGCAGCAGATCATAATATCCTGCCGGCTCCGCCGCAAATTTTGCCGCGCCTTCTGCGCCGTCACAGGCACTTTCTACCACAGCGCCGACAGATTCCAGCATTTCCATCGCTATCTCACGGTTCAAGGCGTTATCTTCCACTAATAAAAAGCGTTTACCGCTGAAATCAGTTTTACTCTTTTGTTCATCGGCAGCTGCTTGACCTAAAACATATCTCTGTAACGCCCGGCACAAAGTCGACATAAAAACAGGCTTCGTCATAAACCCGTTGACACCCGCCTGACGCGCCTTCGTTTCAACATCGGCCGAATCATATGCTGAAATCAAAATTATCGGCAGCGGTTCGCTGATAGCGCGGCGAATGATCGCCGCCGTTTCCACTCCGTCCTGATCCGGCATCCTGCAGTCCAATATCACCGCGTCGTAAGGCTCACCCGCCTGATGCGCCGCCAGGACCTTCTGCACCGCCCGCTGTCCACACGTTTCCCAGTCCGAACGAATGCCAATCTGCCGTAAAAGCTCCGTCGTATGCTCACAGACGATCACATCATCGTCGACTACGATGATCTTCAAATCGGGAAACTTAAAATTGCCCAATTCCAGTTCACTGATCGGCAGCGGCAGCCTGATCGTAAATTCAGTACCAGTACCAACCTCGCTGCTGACCTCGATCGTCCCGCCCATCAAATCGACGATTTTCTTCGAGATCGCCATCCCCAGACCACTGCCTTCAGTTTTATCGATCCGGCTGTCTTTTTCGCGGGTGAAGGGTTTAAAAATATCCCTCAAAAACTCCGGCTTGATTCCGATTCCGGTATCCCTGACTGTAAATTTGAACCAGGCTTTGGCCGCATTTTCTGACGCCGTTTCTTCGATATCGAAACTGACGGTACCGCCCGGCGGCGTAAACTTGGAAGCGTTGGAAAGCACATTGATCAGTACCTGCCGCAGACGCAGCGAATCGCAGCACAGCTGCTCGTGCCTGATATGCCGCAGGCGCACGTCAAAATGCTGCTGCCTGGCCTTGACACTGCTCTGCATGATCGAAACGATAGTGTCCATCACCTCCGGCAGCTCGATCACTTCTTCCGCCAGAGTCATTTTTCCGCTTTCTATCTTCGACATATCCAGCACATCATTGATCAGTCCCAGAAGATGCTGACTTGAAAGCGAGATCTTCCGCAGACAGTCCTGTACCTTTTCCGGAGTGTCGATATGCGCGGAGGCAATATCCGTCATCCCCATAATAGCGTTCATCGGCGTCCTGATATCATGCGACATCCGGGAAAGAAAATCAGACTTTTCACGGTTAGCGACTTCTGCCGCCTGCAGTGCCGCCTGCAGCTCCTGTGAACGTTTTTCCAGCTGCTGCTGCAGTTCCTTTTGTTCAACGGCTTCAGTAACATCAATAAAGGTAGCATAAATGACCGGGATATCGTTAACCTTTTGGTCGCTGAACATACCGCTGACTTTGATCCAGGAGCAGCTTCCATCTTTAAGCGGCATCCTGCAGATACATTCATAACCACTTTTCCCTTTCAGCAATGCCTGTTCAACTGCCATCGCCATTTTTTCATACTCTTCCGGGTACTGCGCAAAATATTTGCGGCAGCTGTTATGATAGATCGCTTCATACTCTTGCTTTGTGTATAAAGTCTGCGAGTAAAAATAATCATTAGCCCAGACTACGGTAAAATTTTCGTCCATCAAGTGCTTGCTGACACTGACGTTCATCGCACTCATCAGCATATTGTAGTCATAGACCGTCTGCTCACTGCTTTGTTCGTTCAATTTAAGGCCGTAACTGTCAGCGTTCATGCTTTCACTTCTCTCATGATTTTAAATTTCTGCAAATTCTCTCATCAATTTAAGTTTTACAATTATTTTATTTAATATTTTCTAAACTATTCGTTATCTAATTAATATTGTAGTTATGCTTTTTGTAAAAAGCAATATTTTTTTGTAATATCATATAATTTTACCCCTCTACAGGACAATCATACTGATTTACTTGCTCATGCTTTATAGATTCCACATATGGGTGAATATATGTAAGCACTGCAAAAATATAATTCAACAAATCCTGCAAACTGCTTCCTGTCATCTATGCACGACAGCATAATAAAAGAACACCGTACAAAATGTACGGTGTTTTAGTGTTTTATAATTTATTTTTGGGATTCGGCCGCTGTTTAAAGCAGTGATAACTGCAGTAATACTGCCGCCGACGTCCGGCCAGTGCCGTATAGACATGATAGGTTTTATTGCAGGAAAATTCCTTGCCGCAGATCGGACATACCTCCAGCAGACTTTTTAAAGGACCGCTGGAACTGCTCCCGCCACCCGTTATTTCTTTGCCGATAACATCATCTTCATTTTTCATAACAGCTGCTCCCATCCTGCTTATTTTTTAATTGCATCCCGTTTATTTTTTGTATTAGCAGTTATATTTTTTGTTATATAATTAATAAATTTATATAATTTTTCAGCACGGTTTATTATAATACATCAAATCAATTCCTGCAAGATTTTTGCCGTATAATTTATATTTTATTTTCCAAGCCTGACTTATAACGTCTTCCGGCCTTTTTTACATACAGCCTGCTGCAGATAAAAGAAGTAAACGGGATCGTAAACAGGATGCCAAAGCTGCCGATAACGGCCTGCAGGATCTCTACGACCACCATTTCCTTGTTCAGCAGATACAGCAGCGAATGGTTATAAGCAAAGAACAGCAAAACTATCGTCAGTGAACCGCCGATATATGCCAGGATCAGCGTATTGGACATCATGCCCAGGATATCGCGGCCGATATTATTGCCGGCCTGCAGCAGCATTTTCCTCGTAGGTTCAGCAGTAGTAGCCGCCAGCTCGTTCAGCGCCGAAGCAATATCCATCGCCACATCCATGATCGCTCCCAAAGCGCCGATAATGATCGCGCTGAATATGATCGCTTTCAGATCGACCGGGTCAGCAGGATTCAAAAACAGCAGGTACATGGAATCCTCGTCTACCAGCCCCGTAAGCTGCAAAAAACTGTCTGCAGACGCACTGATAAGCGCCGCAATGACAAGTCCGCCGATGCAGCCCAAAATAGTCGCGACCGTTTTTCTGCTGATGCCATTCACCAGCAGCAGATTAGTCACGACAATAAAAGCACAGGTCAGGATCGTCCAGCAGTAAACGTTCTTGCCTGACAGTATCGCCGGTACAAAAACTGCAAAGATCGACAGGCAGCAAAAAATCAGAGAGATCAAAGTATTTACGCCCTGCATCCGTCCAAAAGCGATAATACTTAAAGCAAAAACAGCAAACAGCCACATCAGTACATTACTGCGCAGATGCTCGGCATAACTCCATTCCCCCTGACTGCTCTGTCCCGGCAGCAGCAGCACCTTATCGCCAACGGCTACGTCGCGCCCAACCGCAAAACTGCCGGCTTTATTCTGCGCAGCCGTCACTTTGACGCCTTCCTGCCTTCCTGACAATAATTCGGCTTCAAATCTTATCTGCTCAAATTTAGCCCCGGCTGCTGCCGGTAAAAGCTTCACTACCCTTGCCTCAACAACATCAGTAGGCGATTTCTCTTTAAAAAAGCTTAAACCCTGCACAGCAAAATAATGCCCCGCCGCAAGATACAGCACAGCCAGAATGATAGTAACGAGATAAACAAATTTATTTTTCAAGGTACGACCTCCAAAATTTATTTAAAATAAATTTTGGCAATTCTCAATTATCAAGACGCACTTTCAGCCCGATCAGCGTCAGCCTTGCCAGACTGGCAGGCAAAGCCCTGCTTCCAACACTTTCAGCCGGAACTGACAGACTCAGCAGCAATGGCAGCAGCGCCGGCAGAACATAATTAAGACAGCTGCCGATAACGCTGACCGTCAGACACACCGGGCAAGCTGTTCCGCTGCAGTCATGTCCGTGACTGGCCTCTACATATAGAGGAGCCCAAACTGCGCCGACAGCAATAACCAGTATCAGCAGTAAAGCTGTTATCGATTTATAATTACTTTGTTTTAAAGTCATGGCGTTCACTCTCAAAACAAGATTTTTCTGTTACTCTATTTATTAATATACCACAAAAATTTCCGCTGACTTGTGAACTTTTCACTACTGCTCACAGTACAGCCCAGCTACTTCTGACATGAATAAAAAAACAGGCCAGCCTTCTAAAAGCTGACCTGTTTTTTATTCATGCCTGCTATCAGGCATTTTCATAATATCTGATCACTTTTATGCGCCGCATTCTTTTATCATTAGCTTTGACCGGCGCTTCATCACACTCCGGATCGACCAGATCCTCCAGCCTGCACCCGAAAATACTGCGCAGCTTCAATAGCAGTTTCAAACTGCCGGGGACTCTGCCATTTTCAATATTGCTCAGGTGGGTCTGCGTTATATCCAGCATTTCCGCCAAAGCTGTTTGCTGAATACCCTGTTTTACTCTTCTGACTTTGATTTCATTGCCTATTTTTTTCAAATCGATACTTTGCATATTCGTCCCACCACTTTCTTTAAAATCTTTTTGCTTAGCTTTAATCAAGGTAACGAATGACCCTGACTCTCTTTTTCCTGGGTTTGTTTTCATCTTCCAGACAAAGCAGTTCGTCGATCGTACAGCCTAAAATATTTTTCAGCTGCAGCAGCAGTTCCAGGCTAAGCATAGCGCGGCCAACTTCGACGTTGCTCATATGTGTCTGCGAGATCCCTAATTTTTCTGCCATCGCTGTCTGCGAGATCAGTTTCTGCATCCTTCTTACTTTGATATTCATCCCTATTTTTTTCCTGTCTAAAGTTTCCATTTTCCACTCCTTACTGTGTACGTATGCATATAGCTTCCTTAAAAAAAATATATCCTGCATTTCTACACGTTTTTCTATTTCAAATTTCATTATAATTGCAAACTGTACACCAACATTTTTAATGTTTAATTATTTTGCCAATTAAATTAAGTATAGTTTATTGTTTTTATTATAGCATTTATTAAAAACCAGCACAATATCTTATATAAAAATGTTGCTCCAAGCCGTTTTTAATCACATATTAAACTTTTTCATATTTTTAGCAGAAGTAGTTTTGTATTAATTAATAAAATTATATTTTTTATTCGTTTACATTTGTTATTTCATTCTTTAGTAAAAATAAAGTATTTTTAAATTATATCTAATCGTTTTTTCAAATAACTAAATTTACTATATGTTTTACTATAAATGTTTATGTTATAATTTACTTGTAATATTTTCGAAGGGATATTGGCGATGTTAAGCAAAAATACGCTATTTGAATTTCTTTATCAAAATTTACACGACCAGATCACCTGCGGCCATCTGAAACCTGGCGATACTCTGCCTTCCATGCCGCAGCTTGCAGCCATTTATAATGTCGGTATCCGCACCGTCAAAGATGTTTTGGCCAGATTAAAAACAGAAGGCCTGATCCAAACGACAGAACGCAAACCGGCACGTGTCATTTACCGGGCTGAAAAAAACAGTGCTTCTCAAAGCTATGCTGTTGGTCTGCTGCGGCGTCAGGAGTCGCTGACAGAAGTTTATCAAACCATGGGGCTCATTTTACCGTCCATTTTTCATTTTTCTGCCGCACACTGCGATATCAAAAAGCTGCCCTCCTATCAGAAGCTGCTCAAAAAAAATAACTGTCAGGATACTGCAGCGCTCGATGCCGCTTTTTCAGCTCTGCTGAACGAACTGCTGCGCAGCTCCAACAATCTGCTCTATAACGATCTGTATAACAGTCTGAAAACTTATTCTAAGGTTACTTTAGCGGCACCTAAAAATATGCTGTTTAAGTATGATCCGGAAACCTTCCGGTTGCTGCTGGCTGCTTTACAGAGTAATGATTACCAGCTTGTCAATAAGCGTTTCAATGATATGTATCTCAGCTTTTCTGTTTCAGTCAACAAATATATCCGGAAAGTATACAAAAAATACCAACAGGCAGAGATTCCCGAACCTGTTTATGATTATAACTGGAGCGCTGAAAAAGGACGCGACCATTACTATACCCAGATCGCCCGTGACCTGATCGATAAGATCGCCGCCAGCATCTATGAGCCCGGTACACTTTTACCTTATGAAGCTGTACTGGCCAGAAACTACAAAGTCTCTATTTCCACGATCCGCAAATCGCTGGCTCTGCTCAACGAGATCGGCTTCGCAGAAACCATCAATACCAAGGGCACTATTGTCAGGCTGCCGCCTACCTTCATCACCGCTAATTGTATGCAGAACGAGCGTTACAAAAAAGATACGCTGATCTATCTCAGCGCCTTGCAGCTAATGTCAGTTATTATCAAGCCTGTCGCTGTGGCTGCAGCCGGCAGGATCGATCCCCAGACACAGAAAGCCTGGCGGTCAGAATTTGGTCAGCCAGGTAAAGTACCCCTGGCCTTAATAGTCAATTCCCTGATCGAACTTACGGAGCTGCAGCCGCTGCGGGCGATACTGCAGGAAACCAATAAACTGCTGCACTGGGGTTATTATCTGGCTTTTCACCGCCAGAATCTTGCAGGAACGACGGATACTCTTTGCAAATATACATGGCAGGCTTATTTATACCTGGAAGCACGGGATATTGAAGGTTTCAGCACTTATCTGGCAATTTGTTTTTCCTATATCCTTGAAACGATCCGTGATTTTATTATACAGCATGGCCTGCAGGAAGCCGCAAAGCTTGCAACACCTTACAAGATACCCGATTTAAATATCAAATAAAAAAATAGACCTGCCCTAAGGCAGGTCTATTTTTGGGGAATATCTTCAAACAAGGCGGAGAGGGTTGCAATCTACCTTGCCGAAAATCGACTTCACAAATTTTAAATATTGCAATATTTAAATTCGCAATATTTTAATTTATGTTATTATAGCACATTCCCATTTTTTTCAAAATAGTTTTTCAGAAATTTATTTTTAAATCAAAAAGCAGCTTCTCCATTATTAAGATGAGAAGCTGCTTTTACATTTTTCCAGGAATATTCCCTGCTGTTCTCACAGCATATTTTCATCAAATACGACAAAAACATTTTTTCCTTTTCCCTTGGCTTTATACAAAGCGCTGTCCGCTTTCTGATACAGGTCGTCAAAAGCAGCGCCGTCGTCAGATTCACAGAACACCATCCCGATACTGCAGGATATCTTCAATCCTTCTTTTGCCGCGCCTTTAGTGTACAGACTGCAGATCTGCCCGGCTTTCACCAGGGCATTTTCCATACTGGTGATATCACACATCAGCACCGCAAATTCATCGCCGCCGATACGGCCCAGCAGATCCGAGCTGCGGAAGCTGCGCTCAAGATTGGCAGTAAGCTCACACAGCACCGTATCACCGAAGGCATGTCCCCTGCTGTCGTTAACATTTTTAAAATCATCAATATCCAGCAGGAAAAAGGCATGCTGCCGTTTCGAGCTGTCAGCTAAAACCTCATTGACATATTTTTCAAAAACAGCCCGGTTATAAATACCCGTCAAAGGATCGCGCTCAGCCTTATGCTGCATCCGTGCAAATTTATTCTGCGTATCGTTGATATCCAGAACATTACCTAAAACACGCTTGATCTGCCGCTTATCATCAAATACCACAGCCATATAAAAACGATACCAGTGATAATCGCCATCAGAAGTATACAGGCGCCCCTGAAAAACTGTCCTGCCGGCCCTTTGCAATTCTGTCAGAGCCTTCTGCACGGCACTGCTGTCTTCCTCATGAAAATACTTATTTAAACTGCTGCTATTCTTTTCCGCAATAGTATCAGTAATAAAGCCGCCCAATTTTTCCAGTATCTGTTTTTCGGTATTATGCCCGGCCGCACCTTCACCGGTATTTTTAACGATCAGAAATTTACATGCTTTCAGATCAAATTCAAACATGCAGCCTTCCATCAAGCCCGCCGTCAGCCGCAGACCCTCTATCTCCGCGTTGATCTGTTTTAAACGGTCTTTTTCGATCTGCCGCCAGATATAGATGATAACGAGAAAGCACAGAAAGATGAGCAGGAAATATTTTCCCATCGTATCCCGGGCGATCTTATTCAGCATCTGCTGATCTGCCAGCAGATTGGTTCCTGAAACGATCTGGAAAGTGTACCAGTCGTTAACTTCTACAGGCGCAAAGACTACATACTGTGTCTCGCCAAAGATATCAGTATAATAGAAAGCGCCGCTTTCTTTATTGGCAATAGCTTTTTCCAGGTCTTGCTCCGTCATCGAGCAGCCAATGGCTTCCTGCTCCAGGAATTTAAAGAAATTTCCCTGCTTGCCATTGCCGATGCCCATAATAACGTCGCCCTTTTCATCTGCGATCATCGTAATGCGGTCCTGCTGCATATTCAGCACCGCCAGCAGCGTTTTCGTCGCATTGTCAAGATCATAGGCTTCATGGACAACGCCGATGACCTCTTCATCCTTATACAGTGGCTTAGCCAGAATAACTACTTTTCTGCCGCTGGACGGCAAAACGACCGGCCCTTCAACAACTTCTTCTCCCTCTAAGGCCCTTTTATAATAATCCTGATCCAGGATATTGATTTCCTCGCCATTGCTCATCAGGGTTTTCTGACCACGATAAGTAAGTCCAACAGTCGAAAAATGCCCTGTGTTGGAAACTGTACTCAAAAGATTGATCAAATTATCCTTCTGCCCTTCATATCGAGGAGCGTTTCTCAGCACGATATCCAGTAATTCATTCTGCCGCTGGATCTCGGTATGCAGAATAACCTTGGTATGATGGGCTGCGTCCAGCAAATAATCGTAAGTCTGGCGTTCCAGAATGTCCTTTTGACTGGCACTGAAATTGAATGCAAAAGAAACCGCCAGGATCAAAACTGAGATTATAGTTATGACGATCAGCTCACGATGCAGTTTTCCCCACATAAAGCTACCTCTTTCTATTTTTTACAAATGCTCTCTGAATTCTACAAAATAAAACAATTAGGTTATCCGCTATTAATTATAACCTATTTTTTATATTATAGCATTTTTACTTTTAGCAAATAAATACTTTTATCTTTATTTTTTAAGCCCGGCCGCTGTTTTTTACTGCCGCTGAAAAAAAGCAAAACACCGCTTTCTGTAAAAGCGGTGTTTTGCCTGTAGGAAGCTATATATGAGATGTAATTGCCGTTAAGGCTTAAACATGGCTGTTGGAAACTTCAACAGTTTTGTTCATGACGTTGGTAAAGAATGTAACCGGCACCATAGTCTTGCCATTTACTAAAATCGGAGCGTTGTCCAAAGTAATGGTTTGGCCATTGCGTACATATTGGTTGCTGCCAATAGTCATAAAATAGGTCTGATCACCTTTTTCCATCGAAACATTTTGCATACCGGCATCCCAGAATACCTGGTAGTCCATTTTTTCCATCAGCGGACGCAGGGGCAGGTATACTGTATCTTCTTGAACCATGATGGCTTCATCAGGAGTTAATACCAGCTCTTGTTGATCCATAACGATGGTTCCTGCACCAAGATGGACTTTGATATCGGCACTGTTGGCTTTAGCGATAGACCAGCCAAAAATGCCTACCAATAATAAGCAGACCACTACGATTACAGATTTTTTCATTTTCATTGACCTCTTTCCTTTCCTGCTGAGCAGGTTTTGTTTACGATTTTTATTATATACACTTTTTCATCTGTGTGAAGTTTTCAATATTTAAATATCAACTAGAAAAAAATTACAGTTTACTTACAAAAATACTTTTTCCGCCTTTTTTACAGGTCTGAATGGCGCATTTTAAAGCCCTTAACCCCCCTGAAACAGTAGAAGTAAATAAAAAAACGACCTTTGTAAGCGCAGTACCTGCAAAGGTCATTTTTGAGTATAAAAATTTTTTAATCCAAAGACTTGACGATCACCAGAACAGGAAACGCCGCATCGGGCAGATCGCTATGAGCACCGCCGCAGACCTTTTCTTCATAAGCGTCCCGGTCCAGCAAATCAAAATCTACAATAATATCGTCACTGTAATATTCCTGAGCCGGCTCAATATCTTCTTTGCGGATACCCTGCCAGGCAGCTTTCGGCACTTTTGCCGCAAAAAATTCCAAAGTCGATGATTTAGCATGATAAATCTGGATCGCGTCTTCTGCGGTATACAACATAACTTTCAACTCCTGTCTTTTCAAGATCAACGGCGCGCTGCCAATGAATGACAGCATCGCTTGTTGTTATTATCACTATATCACAGAAAGCAGCGACAGTCAAAAATCTTAATAATAATTATTAGTTGCATTATTTTCTAAAATATGATTACTAAAAAGCGGTACTGCCGCCATATCAGGACAGTACCGCAAGTCAGCTTTATTTATTATGCCTCGATCGGCTCGTCCTGCAGGGCTTCATAGCCTTCCTCGCCAGTACGTATCTTAACGACGTTCTCTACATCATAGATAAAAATTTTACCGTCGCCATACTTACCGGTATAAAGCACTTTTTTCGCAGCTGCCACCACCGCAGCCACAGGAATAGCCGAAACAACAAGTTCTACTTTGACCTTGGGCAGCAGATGCACGCTTACTTCCGCACCGCGGTAATATTCGGTATTGCCTTTCTGCAGCCCGTAACCCAAAACCTTCGTTACCGTCATACCGGTAATACCAAGTTTATCCAAAGCTTCCTTCAAGATCTCAAAACGCAGCTGCGAAGTAATGATCACGATCTTCGTCATTTTCGGTCTGCCTGCTGCCGGCAGAGCGGCAGTAACGTGAGTAACGGCAGCACCAGCCTCTGCTGCTTCCTGAGCAGTCACAGCACCATGGAAATCTTCTGCTGCCGGCATAAAATCGGCATAAGAGCTGGCCAGACCATGCTCTTCCATATCCAGCCCGGCGATTTCCTCACGCGTGCTGACCCGCAGTCCGATAGTTTTATCGAGGATTTGAAAAATCAGCGTCATCACGATACCGATATACGCCGCTACCGCTGCAACTCCTGTCGCCTGAATGATCAGCAGCTCACTGCCGCCGCCGTACAACAGACCGCCGTCTACTGCAAAAACACCAACCAGCAGCGTGCCCAGCGCACCACAGACTCCATGTACCGAAATTGCGCCGACAGGATCGTCGATTCTGGCAATCTGGTCAAAAAATTCTACTGCAAAAACGATCACAAGCCCGGCAATGATACCGATCACAAAAGCTCCCGGAACACTGACTGCGTCACAGCCAGCAGTAATAGCGACCAATCCTGCCAGCGCGCCGTTCAAGGTCATCGATACATCAGGCTTGCCGTAACGCAGCCAGGTCAGGAACATCGTTGCCGTCGCGGCAGAGGCAGCGGCCATATTAGTAGTAACAAAGATCCTGCCCATTGATGTCAGGACATCGTCACCGGTCGCGCAAACTGTAGAGCCGCCGTTAAAGCCAAACCAGCCGAACCAGAGAATGAATACGCCCAAAGCGCCCAGCGTCAGGCTGTGTCCTGGTATGGCATTGACACTGCCGTCAGCATTATATTTTCCAATACGCGGACCAAGTATCTTGGCACCGACAAGCGCGGCTACACCACCGACCATATGGACCGCCGTAGAACCGGCAAAATCATGAAAACCCATGGCGCCGAGCCAGCCGCCGCCCCAGATCCAATGCCCCGAGACCGGATAAATAACCGCGCTGATCAAAATACTGTAGATACAGTAAACAGAAAACTTCGTCCGTTCGGCCATAGCACCTGATACAATAGTCGCCGCCGTAGCACAGAAAACAGTTTGAAAGATAAAAAAGGCCCAGGACGGATAAGACGCCCCATAATCGTTTTGCACAAAAAAATCAGGCGCACCGATCAAACCGCCGATATCCGTGCCAAACATCAGGCCAAAGCCAATGATCCAAAAAACGATACTGCCCAGACACAGGTCCATAAAATTTTTCATCACGATATTGCCGGCATTTTTAGCTCTGGTAAAACCAGTCTCGACCATGGCAAAGCCCGGCTGCATAAAAAATACCATAAACGCGCCGATCAGTACCCACATCGTATCCGCGGCTGCGTATTTTTCCATCATCATAGTCCCCCCACATCCAATCATTTTAGCTCTATTTATAAAAAAGAAGCGTATCCTCAGCGGATACGCTTCTTCGCGTTGTCAGCTTCCCCAGGGCGTCCTTTAATTGTTGACGCCGTAAAGCAGCTTGCCGTAGGTCGGATACGGCAGATAGTCTTCACCGATCAGCTCTTCGGCAGCATCAGCATAGCTGCGCAGGAGCTCCATTTCTTTTAAAACCGTGTCATGATAATAGTTGGCCTCAGCTTTCATATCGACGCATTTTTCAGCACCTTTCAGCGCTTTGGCCAGCTTTTCACCGCTGTTATACATTTTAGCGGTCAACTCGGAAATCTTCGCCGCCAGATCAGCTTCAAAGCAGTTTTTGATCCCCAAGTCCTTTTTAGCCGCAGCATTGCCCAGCAGGTCATTAGTATAAGCCGCTGCCGCCGGCAGGATATCCTTATACAGCATATCCAGCATCGTCAAGGCTTCGATATTGATCGTTTTGGCATATTTTTCCAGCATGATCTCCACCCGGGAACGCACCTCGGCCGCTGTAAAAATACCGTGTTTAACAAACAATTCGATATTTTTTTCCGCTTCCATATAAGGCAGCGCTTCCGGTGTGGATTTAAGATTAAGAAGCCCCCTCGATTTGGCCTCTTCTACCCATGCGTCCGTATAACCGTCACCGTTGAACACGATACGTTTATGCTTGACGATGGTTTCTTTGATCAATTTCTTCATGGCAGCATCTTTATCGGCTGCTTTTTCTAATTTGTCTGCGAATTGATTCAAAGCTTCGGCAACGATAGTATTGAGAACGATATTAGGGCCGGCGATAGAAAACTCGCTGCCCAGCATTCTGAACTCGAACTTGTTGCCGGTGAAAGCGAACGGAGACGTACGGTTTCTGTCCGTATTATCCTTGGTCAGTGCCGGGATAACATCGCCGCTCAATTTCAATAACGCCGCCGCGTCAGGATTGTACTGCTTCCCTTTTTCGATAGCTTCCAGAATATTGGTCAGCTCCGTCCCCAGGAAAACAGATACTATCGCAGGAGGCGCTTCGTTCGCGCCGAGACGATGATCGTTACCGGCGCTGGCTACACTTACGCGCAGCAGATCCTGATATTCATCAACAGCTTTGATGATAGCTGCGAGAAACAGTAAGAAACGGGTATTTTTATGTGGTTCTTTACCGGGATTCAGTAAATTATCGCCTTCAGTAGTCGCAATAGACCAGTTATTATGCTTACCGCTGCCATTAACGCCAGCAAAGGGTTTCTCGTGCAGCAGGCATACCAGTCCGTGACGCAGGGCAACGCGCTTCATAAATTCCATTGTCAGCTGATTATGATCAGAAGCTACGTTAGTAGTAGTAAAAATAGGTGCCAGCTCATGCTGGGCCGGAGCAACTTCGTTATGCTCCGTTTTAGCAAGCACGCCCAGCTTCCACAGCTCCTCATCCAGCTCCTTCATAAAAGCCAGGACGCGCGGCTTGATGATGCCAAAATAATGGTCTTCCATCTCCTGCCCTTTCGGAACCTTGGCTCCGAACAGTGTACGCCCCGTATATACCAGATCCTTACGCTGCTCCCACATCTCCTTATCGACGAGGAAATATTCCTGCTCCGGCCCGACAGTAGTCACAACCTTCTCGGTCGCCTGCCCGAACAGCGCCAGTATACGTCTGGCAGCCTGGTCGACACAGCACATCGAGCGCAGCAGCGGCGCTTTTTTATCCAATACTTCGCCGGTATAGGAGCAAAACGCAGTCGGGATACATAAACAGCCATCCTTGATAAACGCATAAGAGGTAGGGTCCCAAGCAGTGTAGCCGCGGGCTTCAAAAGTAGCGCGCAGACCGCCCGAAGGAAAGCTGGAAGCATCAGGCTCGCCCTGGATCAGTTCTTTCCCGGAGAAATCCATAATAACGCGGCCGTCTGCCGTCGGAGCGATAAAGCTTTCATGCTTTTCGGCAGTAATACCGGTCATCGGCTGGAACCAATGGGTAAAATGGGTCGCGCCATGTTCCAGTGCCCAGTCTTTCATCGCATTGGCGATGATGTTGGCAATCGGCAGATCCAGCGCTTCGCCTTTTAAGACAGCGTTTTTGAAAGTCTTGTAGGTAGCCGTTGGCAAACGGTCTTTCATAACCGTTTCATTAAATACCAGGCTGCCAAACATTTTCGGTACATTGCTCATAATTTTCTCCCCCTCACTGAAACTAAACAGAATAAAAAAAAGCAACGGCGAACTCAGGCCTTGGCCCGCAACTTCGCTGTTGCTTATGCTGTGATTATAAATCACTTTTCAGGATTTGTAAAGAGTTTTAGCAAATATTTTTCCATATTTTTATTTAAATGTTCGGATTTTTAGCATAAAAACGCCTTTTTTTACTATTTTTTATATTAAATGTTCCGAAAAATCATTGACAATGAAAAGCAAACAAGCTAAACTAACAATGTAAAAAATCCATCTAACAATATCAACACTTGCGATTTAGCAGGCGACGAGTGCCTTACATTCGCCGGCTCTACTAATAAATTTATTTAAAAGAAAGCAGGTTACAGACAATGGCAAAAATGTTGTATGAAGGCAAAGCCAAAAAAGTTTTTGAAACCGAGAACCCCAATGAAGTAATCATCTATTATAAAGATGACGCTACCGCCATGAACGGCCTCAAAAAAGGCACTATCGCAGATAAAGGCATTATGAATAATACGATCACCAGCTTTTTCTTTGACCTGCTTGCCAAGCACGGCATCCCCCATCACCAGATCAAAAAGCTCAGCGATCGTGAAGCGCTGTGTAAAAAAGTCAGTATCATCCCCATGGAAGTAGTTACCCGTAACATCGCCGCCGGCAGCCTGGCCAAAAAAATGGGCGTCGAAGAAGGCTATGTTATGAAACGCCCTATCGTAGAATTTTACTATAAAAACGACGATCTTGGCGATCCGATGATCAACGCTGATTATGCCGAAGCTTTTGGCTTGGCAACCGATGCACAGGTTGCAGAAATCAAAGCCTACGCCCTGAAGATCAACGAAATCTTAAAGGCCTTTCTGGCTGAACGGAAAGTGCGCCTGATCGACTTCAAAATGGAATTTGGCGTCGATGCAGACGGAAAAGTGATCCTCGCCGACGAGATCACACCTGATACCAGCCGCTTATGGGACTGGGATACTAACGAAAAACTCGATAAAGACCGTTTCCGCCGTGATATGGGCAGCGTCGAAGAAGCCTATCAGGAAATAATCAAAAGACTGACAGGGAAATAATTAGCATATCACAAAATAAAAAGCCGACTGCGAGGTCGGCTTTTTTGTTATATAATTATGATAAAATTAATGCCGCCTGACGAAAGCGAGGTATCTGCCATGGAAAAACAAACCTTGATCGCTCATTGCCTTACTTATCCTAATGCTGTCGAAGATTATCCCTTTGCCAATAACGATCTCACTATTATGCGCCACCCATCCGGTGGTAAATGGTTTGCCTGTATTATGCATCTTCAAGGCAAGCTCTGCATAAATCTGAAATGTGATCCTGTCAGATCCGAATTTCTGCGCCGTACTTACAAAGGCGTTTACCCGGCCTGGCATATGAACAAAGAACATTGGAACACCGTCGAAGTAAACAGTGTACCCAAAGGCGAATTATTTGCCATGATCGCCCACAGCTTTGAACTGACCGCGCCCAAAATACCAAAAGCGAAGCCCATGAGAAAAACAGAGAAATAAAAAAGCACCGCTTTCAGGTGTGGCTCAACAGTGATTTTTAGGATACGGCATAGTCGATTCGTCGGCTATGCCGTATCCTATCCTGCTGATCGGGATATGTCTTGTATTCTCCGTCAATGGGTGCGGAACAGCCGAGTATTTCAATGTCACGACGAATCGTCGCTTTTGATACGCCAAATTCTGCTGCCAGATTTTCCAGCGTTTCAAAACGTCGATCGCTGATCGCTTCCAGAATTGATTGCCTGCGATCTAACGCACTCTGCATGTTTCCGCACCTCCTTTCGTCTTTTGTTGGCTATATGGTAAAAAACAAACTGCTCACCTAATGAGCACTTTGAAAATGTTTTCAAAAAAATTCCGTGCTTGAGCAACAAAAAAACCACCGACAAAGCAGTCCTATCCCAGTTAGAATAGAACTGCTTTGTCGGTGGCTATTACTAATCACCGCTGCTAGTGACCTGAAAATGGAATTATGCTCAAGGCGACCATATCGTCGGCACATTCGGCTTCAATATTCTGTTGTTAGTAGAGCAACCACAAGGTGTCCTGCTCTGATCACAATTACATTATCGAACAAACGTTCTGTTAATGGGTTTTCGGAAAATCTATTTTGGTGTCACAATTTTGTGACACTTAAAACTCAAACACACCTATTTCGGTGTGTTAAGCCCTTGTTTTTAGTACATTTTAGGTTCTGTGATGTCACTTGTGCTGATCATGGCCTCCAGTGCCAGTCGCACGGCCAAGCTTGGAGCCGATGGTGAAGGCTGTTAGCTCGGTGGCATCATTGAACTCTGATGAGCAGTCCTTGAATTTCTCGAAGGTCTCCTGCTGTGCTTGCGTCAACGTTTGAATCAGCTCATCCTCGTTCCGCGTTAATAGTTGTAGTATGGGCGAGTATTCGCCGCTTTTGACGATGTCCCGATCGCAAGGGGTGATATTGCCGTAGTATAGTTCTTCTATGATATTTCGCATGTCGCCACCTCCTTTGGTAGGGACACCCAATACCAGCTTACAGCGCCAAAGTCCGGCGAAATAATCACAATTAACAAGCAAAACATAAAGCGACACCGGAGCATTCCTGCCACGGTGTCGCTTTGCTTATTGCTGCAAAATTTTTGCGATCATCAATTCGACGGACTCGGTGTTATCCAGCGTATACACATTTCGCGCTTCGCGATATGCGCGATCTGCATCTACCTCAAGTGTGCTCCACCACAGTCCCAATTCCGAAGATTTCGAACCGGACATGATGAAGGAATTCAAAATAACTGTCTTACCATCTGCCGACGGTGCCAAGCGCGCCTCCAGTTCCTTGATAGTTTTATAGAACTCTACCTTCGGATCATCCGGTCTGATGTGCATTAAGCCCTTTGGATCAATGAAGGAAATATACTGCTTATCCTTAGTATCAATCCACAGGATGTAATCGGGGTAGAAATTACCTGCTTCAAAGAAGCCCATGCCGACTTTACTCTTATTGCGGAGAAGGTACAGAGATTTTCCTTCCAACTCACCGCTGTGGCTCTCAACATATTCCTTCAAGTAATCGACGAAAATCATCTCATCGCTATTAAGCGCAACCGGCGACACCTGTATTTGCAGATTGCTCTTTTCCAAGCAAATCAGCGGTGCGTATAGGTGTAACCTGAAATCGAACATCACCATTCTGCCATGGAATGCATTTTTCTTGTAAACATCCAAGCCGTTATTTGCCTGCAGGATCGTGGAAATCTCAGAAATGAAGGTTTCCAACTCATCACTGGTTTTATCCAGCGGATACTGCTGTGCATAGGTAATGGTGTATTCGTCCACGAAATTGCTGTCATCAACATCCAGTATTGCATACTCCAGCATCGGTGCTTCCCAGCGTTCCTTCTCGTATTTGAAGAACTTATCCATGTAGGATTTCAGCGCCATGATTGCATAATCTGTCACTGCTTCCAGTTTGGCGAGCGTGTTGATTTCCAAATGGTGCTTCGGAATCAACAGCACATACCAGCCTTCTGTCTGCAGGATCCCCAACAGCTTGTTTGCTACGATACTGATATTAAAGTACCGCTTTTCGCTCTTGTACTGCTGCAATTCTTTAAAAACGCGCTGCATATCCAAAAGCGGTAAAACATTAGAAGGAAGCACGTGTTCCTCGGACATGGCTTCAATTTTGATACTGAAGGTGGAATCGATAGACTGAATTTTACTGCGGCAGTCGATGGTAGTTTTGCTCTTGAGCAAGTATCGCAAAAATCCCTGATCAGGTTTGTCCAGAATCAATCTGCTTGCCTGCTGCTTGAAATTTGCGCCATCCTTCACCTTGATCACATGAAGTTTCTTGCCTTGTACCTCGTTGAATCGGCTGATTACAGGCAGACGGAATTCGTGAACAGTCTCGTTGGTAGGCGTACCTTCCTGCTCAAGATAGCTTTTGAAATCCTCCATGTACTGCGCCTTCACGCCAAAGATAGTCAGCGTTTCAAGAAGTTCAATATGCTTGGGCGGTTTCACGCCTCCATCCAGCTTGCGGGATCGCTTCAAGCAACCTTCATATCCCTTCAATCGAACACCGCGTCCGAACAGCTGAATTGCCTGAGATCCTTCGCCCTTGGCAAAATTGATCAGTCCCATGGTGGATACGCGCCAGCTGTTCCAGCCTTCGGTAAACTTACGGGATCCGATCAGCATTTTGATTTTGGAATTCTGTGCGTTGATACTACGGAACAGGGAATCGGAAACGAATTCCTCTGTGCTGACAATGATGCCCTTTTGCTCGCAATTTTTCAGCAGTCCAGAGGTGTCACCGATGTTGATGACGCCAAAGTAATCTCCGTACTCGCCAACCTTTAGACCAATCTCGCCAGAGACCTGACGGATGTTCTCCAATCTCAGACGAGGCTCATCGGCGTTGCCATCGGTGTTGAATACAATATGAAGGATGTCGGTAAATACTGCTGCAGGATCAACATCATGGCCGAAGATGTCCTGCAATGCGGTGAAGTCACCATAGAACAAGTCTTTTCCTGATCCGTCGTACAAGCCTGTATCCTCATTCAGCACAGCGAGGATGTTTTCAATGGCTTTGGCGCGGTTGCTCAGAAAGGTATTGAGGAAAAGCAGCACTTCTTCTATGTCGGTGAGCAAGTCTTTTTCTGCCTGTGTCAAATTGCCGCTCTTTACCGGTGCTGTAACGCGGTTACCCACAAACACCAATAGCGGCTTTTCAATGTGGAATTCCCGCAATTCGTCTGCTTTGGTTTCGAACACCTTCATCTGCTGATAGAACGACAACAGACATCCCACCAGATACAGGTGGCGCTGTTCCTCAACGATGCTTTTCTGCAAATTATAAATGCGGTAGTCTTTTCCGTAACCGTCGTTGTAGAAATACTTATAGGAATAGTCCATGATGATGGATTTTCCGTATTCCTCCATCAGTGCACGCTCATCCTTGGCTTTCTGAGTGTTGCCGGTAGCGTTGGCATTCAGCGCCTGCTTGAAGGTTGCGGAGTATTCAAATGCGAAGCCTTCTGCTGAAAGACGTGTGCGGTAATCGTACCATACGTCGCCGGAAAGACCTCTGTGTCCTTCGTCAACCAACACCAAGTTGTTCTGCTCGAAGCTGTCAACGGAGACGGTCTTTACTTTGCCTTCTTCCTTCAGCTTGTTCATGTCGATCACAATCACGTCATCGCGTCTGGTTGCGAATCCACGATCCTTTTCAAACATGGCTGCAGGAATAGAAGACAGCGCAAGTTCTTCAAGGTGCTGCTTACTCATGCCCTCGTTGGGTGCGAGTACGATAACCTTGTTAAGGCTGAGCTTGCTGTTCAGGCGCTTAGCGCGCTTAAAATAATGCAAAAACTGCAGTATGTTCATGTGCATGATCAGCGTCTTGCCGCTACCGGTGGCGCACATGAACGCCAGCTTATTCAATTTATCTACGGTGTATGGCTGAAAATCAATGAGGCCAAGAGACTCGGTTTTCTTTTCATCCAGCCATGCGTTCAAATCTGCGCAAAATGCTTCTGCGTTTGAAAAGTACCGATCCAGATACATCTCTGTGAAAAGCAGAGCAACGTACTGGAAGTATTTCCAACACAGACCTCCACGCTTTTCGCCAATCTGACGCGTGTGGCGGCAGATGTTTTCGTCATACAAGCGCAGCTTTTCTGGTGTAACCGCTGCGCCCTTCATTTTGCTGATTCGGGCAATGTAGTCACAAAAATAGGTGTTGCCGCTTTCATTGGCGCCTTCGTATTCGGTGCTGTTCAATTTCTCGCTGAGACCAGTAATGGAATCAATTCTCAGTTCATGCAAGAAATAGCGAAACAGCACAAGCTGATCGTCAAAAGAGGCTTGTGTGGCGTTTCTTTTTGCCATTCCTTACACCTCCTCGAACATGCGCTTCTTGAATTCAATCTCCGTTACCTGTACCTTCCAGCCTTCGCTGCTGCCGCGCAGATTTTCCAGATTGCTGTCACCGTTGACGAAGATCACGTCGTACTTGCGATCCTGTGCGTTCTTGCGATAGGTGGTGAAGTATGCGTCCAACGCAGCATTGGAGGCGATGATATCATCGGTCACGGTGCGCCAAATTACCAGCGCACGGCGACCGTCAGGCAAGGTGCCTTCGATCTGACGGAAGGCATACTGACCGTTGATATCGCTGACCAAATCTACCGCTCCTTCGTAAGCGGGGGCCTCTGCAGGCTTGCTGAGGAAGTAAGAAATCGTGCTCTGCCAAATAACGTTCAAACCGATCAGATAGTTGAAGGTTTCGCACAGATCGATACTGCGCTCCTTGCACTCATTCTTTTCGGTGATTTTCATGGTGTAAGCAAAAGGATTGGAGAATGCCTCCACATCCAGTAGGCTGCCGCGGCTTTCCAGATCCACCATGTAGTGAATGAGATATTCTTCGCCCAGCAATGCTGCCAGCTGACCGCCATCGTCAGAGAGCTCAATGTTGGAGAGTGCATCTTCGTAGCTCTCAAGGCGCATGTACTTGATGATCTGGGATACACCGCTGTCGCGCTGCTGCGGTTTACCATCTTTCCAATCTGGTGCATATACAACCTTTTTCATGCGCGGGTGAATTACTGAGTGGAAGTGTTCTCCCATGTCGATCAAAATGTACTTTCTCTTTGAATCTTCCAAACGACGATTCAGATCAACTACAGCATGACCAGTAGTTCCTGAGCCGGCAAAATAGTCTAAAACTATATCTGTTCCGCTGGCACCAATGATAATATTGTCTTCGACAGTATATAAGCTTTTCGGGAAATCAAAGGGATTGTTGGGAATGATGTTTTCCAGCAAATTGGTGCCCTTGGAAGACGCATCATATTTTTCTCCAAACCACAAAGACTTTGGCGTCGCTTCTTCATCTGCAAAATCATATTGATAAACGGCGTATCCTCCACCTCTTACGGCTTTGCAAAACAGCATACCGCTTTTTACGCCAGCAACGCAACTTTTATATCCCCATCTCCAGCGAAATTTTTCTCCCTTACTACTTAACGGTAAAACCGCAAAGTATCCGTCTTGCTCATATTTCGTGATTACATTTGATACAAACTGATCATCAAATGAATCGGTTCCTGCATCATAGATTTGTTTATACAAATCTTCGGGAATAACCATTAATTCATCTTTATCTGGGGAATAGAAAAACGGGAAGTACATATAAGGACGATCTTCTCGGAATTTTCCAGACCCAGTTCTTTTGAGAGGTAACTCTCTCAGAGCTTCTCCGTCTTTGGTTTTAGAAAACTTCTTGGCAAGTTCTTCTTCTGTTAGAACAAAGTTGTGTGTCTCTGCCAGCGACTTATTGCGTGCGTACATTACTGTATAATCGTGCGCTTGCGCAATAAATCCTTGGTCACGTCCCTTTGGATTTGTCAAAATTGCGATGTTAGAAATTGCGTTATCTATACCAAACACTTGATCCATGCAGGTGTTTAGATATCTCATCTCATAGTCGTCAATTGCTACCTCGATCACGCCAGTAGATGCCATTAGTTTTCGGCCTTCAAAGAGCCTCGATTCAATTAGGGACACCCAGCTAGAATGTTCATATCCGTTTTTATATAGAATTTTGCTTGCATCCGTGTTGTACGGAGGATCAATATAGGTTAACTGGACCTTTTCACGGTATCTATCCAGTAATAGCCTAAGTGCTTGAAAATTATCAGAATGAAGCATAACGCCGTCCGTCTGTTCATCCAAATCAGAAATACTCTCCAGCAGAGCGAACTTGACTGTGTTAGGGAAGTGCTTGGTATCAACAATCAAGTTTTGATTCTGGCGCAGGAAATCAACGGTAGGAGGATTGCTCCAACCATCCGCTTCATCGATGGCGTACATAGAGATCCATTCGTCAAGCTGTGCTTTGTTGGCGACGATCTCCGCCCAGAAGGATTCGTCGATTTTATCCAGCGTGATACACCAGTTGGTTTCTACAACGAACTTTTTCTTCAGCCACAGCTTCTTCTGGAAATCCTCGATCTGTGCGAGGAAATCTATGATGATCTTACCAACGCGCTTGATCGCCTTGATCTTTGCAAGGTAGGTCTCAACACGTGCTTCGCTGCCTGTGTCCAGATCCTCAAGGTGCATGACTTCACTCTTAATGAAGAAATCCAGCTCACGAGTGAGGAAGCCGCGGAGATCCTTGTGGATGAAATAGTCGAAGGTGTTTTTGGCAACATACCCCTTCAGATGCTTCTCCAGCAGGGTAGTAGTTTCCTTGCCCTTGCCGGTGGAGATGGGAGCCAGCAGCCGGATCAGCTCCGCTGCACGCAGAGACAGAATCCATTTCTGTATGGCATCATAGTTTTCTTCAGCGTACTTGCGCTTTTTGTCTTCGGGGATGTCGTACACGAAGCGGATCACAATTTCGCGCGCCTCTGCATCATATTCAAAGGTCTTGATGCCGGGGTAGTTTTCCTCATCCTCAGTAAAGAGCATAAAGGTGCGCTTGCTTTCCTTATTATTGTTCTGCTCGGTGGTTGCGTCTACCAAATGGAAGTGTACGGTGATGCCGTCAAAAACAAAGGTGTAATCCTTGAAATTTTCGCTGGTCTTGATGTAATACTGATCCTGATTTGCCCAGTGCAGCTTTACTTCTTCACCTTCATAGGGGATGGCATAGACGCCCTCTTTATAACGGCGCTTGGAAATGAAATCGCCATCTTCGTAATAGCGGTTGAAGAAGGAATACAACGCCGAATAAACGTCGGTCTCCAGCGCTGAAAGGTCTGCACCTTCTGCCAGCGATTTCTGGAGTGTGATATATTTCTGCTTCATGTGTGCAGTATCCGGCAGAGCATCAACAGTCATACCCATTCCGGCAACGCTTTCTTCGATCTGCGTCATTTGGGCGCGAATTTCCTCCTTGCTGCCCTGTGCGAAGGGCGCAAGAGTTTCCTGCACCATCTGAGGCAGACGCTGCGTCAAAAAATTCTCAATCTGTGTTTTGCGGAGCTTCATTACACGATAAATGCCAAAATCAAGATCGGATTTGTCGAGCTCAAAAATCTCCTTCAGTAATTTTGTAAAACGATCCAATCTCTCATTAGCCATTTCTGTTTCCTCCAATAATCTGATCTATTTCATGCATTCTGGCGATTACTGCCTGCCCGGTTTCGGTCACGCGGTAGTTGCCTCTTTTTTTGTGTGGTTCCAAACAACCCGATTTACAAAGTGCCTTCATCCATTTGTTCATCGTTACAGGGCTGCACTGATGCTCTCTAACGAGATCGTTCTGCGAAAACATCACGATAGGCCCGTCACGGGTTTCGGTCTGATGCTCCGACAGCCACGCAAGCAGCGCGTATTCATTCGAAGCAAAAAGATTTTTATTTGTCGCAATTGTTGTCATCGGAGCACCTCCTTTACACTATATTTTTTTATAATGTTATACAATAAAAATCTATTATATTATACTATAAATAAATATAATATCAAGAGGTTAGAAAAAAGTCGCACTATGTGCAACTGTCCGCTGAAATGCAAAAAGACCAGCCACGCCAAGTGTTTGCTTGATCATGACTGGTCTTTTCTGTTTTGGCCACTTGAAGGTGCCGTACAAACTAATGTTACGGTTTAGTCACTGTGGCGCCCCACCTTCAGGCGGTGCTTTTTTATTTCTCTTCTGTTCAGATTTCAATACTGCTTAGAAACTCCAGCGAGCACCCACATTCCACTGCCAAGGAGTTTTAATATCATCGCCAAATGTTTTAACTACATCAGCATAAACATAACTGCTGTCCGTAGTTTTGAAGTTGAAGCCCAGGCCTGCTTCATACCAGGTGCCGCCAATATCCTGACTGTAGCTGTTGCTGATACTATTCAGGCTCAGATAAGTATCGGCATTACCTGCAAATTCATGCAGCAATGAAGCTTTGGCATAAATGCTGCCTTTATCGCTGATAGTTTTACCCATTTCAAAGCCCACTCGTCCAACGCAGCTCTCCAGTGTATCCTGGTTGACTTTGATACCGTTATTAGTAGTATAATCCTCACCGCCGATACGCATCAAGGTCAGCTGAGCCTGCGGTGTTACATACCAGCCGTTATCGAGACCTACCTTCATACCATATTCACCGCTCAAGGAAGTTCCCCAAGCATCATAATCGCCATGAGTATGCCCTGCTGCCGCATAATTATCGTATTCGTTGGATAAACGACCCTGTTTTAAAACAATATCAGTATAATGTCCTCTGTCACCCAGCCAGGTTCCATAAAGTGACAGGGAGGTGCTCTTGTTTTCACCTTTACCGCTATCGTAAGTAGTTTTTCCGTCGTTATGGCTTATTGCCGCACCATAATGCCAGCTGCCAAAAGCTTTATCATAGCCCAATTGGAAGAAATTATACTGATTTTTATAAGCGCCGCTGTATTCAAATTCACCGCGGCTCATACGTGCCCAAATGCCTTGGTCTCCCTCGCTGTTACGCAATTCTCCTAACCGCTGGCTCAGCGTGCTGTCCTCCTGCCGCCATGAAACGATCGCAACACTGGCAATATTGCGCATAGAAGTCATAGTAGAACTTTCCTTATTTTGTTTGACGCTGTCAACCTTGACCGTACTGCCGCTGGCAGCAGTATCCAGATCAGCGCTTACCGAACCCTTTAACAAACCTTCTGCTACATTAGCCGTAGCTGTAAGACCAGTATTAGTACCTTCCGCAACACTAATATTTTTAGCTAAACCCCCTAAATCATCAGCCACATTGTTAAGATCGTCGGCGGTGATACCAGTGTAATTAATTGTAAGTTTAGGACCGGCCGCCGCTTTGGCTTTGAGATCGATTTTATTTACAGCATCAGATTCTATCGTACCAATTGATAATTTGGCGGTTTTTAAATCGGAGCTCGTTAACATATTTACAGTGCCTCCACTGCCATTAATGTCACCAAGTTTAACTTCCTGCCCCTCACCGCCATTCACATTAATAATACCATCGTTAAAATTTAGTTTATTAACAAAGCTGTTCTCATCAGTATTCCATTGTGCACCATTGGCAAGTCCTAAGGTCATGCCGCCAACCTCTTTTTTCCCGTCTGGCGGATAAGGATTACCGTTAACAAAGATATTGCCGTTAAAGACAGAGTCTTGTGTTGTTAAATTTAAATCAACAATTGCATCTACCGATGTTCCTGATGTCGGTTGGTCATAGTTAAAATTAATATCTCCGTTGATTTTAACTGTGCCCTTGCCATCTTTATTGATCTCTGTTGTTGCACCGCCGCGAGTGCTCAAAAAAGTTCCTGACTCTACTGTTAAATTACCGTTAATAATTACTTTAGCACCGCTATAATTAACAATGCCGATATTATTATATTCCCCTGCGGTTGGCACTTTATTACCAGAAGTTACGTTAATATAGGTGTTATCAGCATCTATTTTCACAGTGGACGGATTGCCATCATTTACAGTCTTATTATTTTGTGCCCAAATACCAACAGCTGATCCTTCCGCCGAATTGGCTTCAATACTTACATTTTCACCTTTGACATTAATAATGCCCGGTTCAACCTCACTGTTGTCCGTTGAACGTATTGCATTCAGCCCCAGAGCATTTTTTTTCGCGTCAACCTTCACCGTGACATTTTTAGTTGTATTATCACCAAGGTTTAATGTCCCACCATTTATAACATGCTTGTCTTTATCAGTGAAAGCCCCCGCATATACTGCTCTTGCTTCATCCTCCGTATTAGTAACCGATATGTTTATATTTTCTGATGCCGCATTCAAAACGGCTTTATCCCCAACAAAAATTCCATATACACATTGCGTTTCACTGCGTTTAATATCTGCAGCAGTAAAATCTGCTTTCTTATCGCCCTCGCCGTGGTATATAAATTCCGCATTTGGCTTCACAGTAAGAGCATCGTAATCAACAATTGTCGCTGTATCCGCCGCTAAAGCTGTTCCTACCGGCAAAGCTAATACTAATCCCAGTGTTATTTTTAGTGCCAAATTTTTCTTAGTTTTACCCAACATTTTCTACACCTTCTTCAATAAATTTCAACACAGGCAAAATGAGTAACTATCTGTCCATACACCCTAAAATTCAGCACCATCCCCTTTTCTTGATCATTTAAGATCAAATAAAAATTTCTGACATAGGTCTTGAATTTCCGGATACAAAACAGCCGTTTTATTTAATATTTTTTAATTATTTTGTATCTCTTATGATATATTACCACATCTGTACCCCCCCGCAAGACATTTACGTTGGTATATTTCAAACTTTTTATGGTCTTGCACAAATTTTCGATTTAATTGTTATCAAAACACACAAAAAAACTTAAAGGGCCTGTTGTCTGTAAAATACAGACAACAGGCCCTGATAGCGTTGAGCTCTATTTAATTATCCAACTTTCAAGTACCACTTCACGGTTTTAGTTATATACTCTCAGTCCAGTTTAACTGCGGTTCCGGAAACGCTGACCATCAGCATACCGTTAGTTTCGCCCAGCACTTCATAATCCACATCGACACCGACTACGGCATCGGCGCCCAATTTAGCGGCGCGCTCAGACATTTCCGCCAGCGCTTTTTCACGTGCTTCCTGCAGTTCCTTTTCATAGGTCCCGCTGCGTCCGCCGATCATATCCGTAATGCTGGAAAACATATCCTTGATAAAATTGACGCCGGAAACTACTTCCCCAAAAACAATACCTTTATAAGCAACGATTTTTCTGCCTTCTACAGCAGGTGTGGTCGTAACAATCATACTGTCAGCTCCTTTTATTTTACTGTTACCAGTTCATACGCGCGTGTTCCCATACCCAGCTTTTCGGCATGAGCAAGACAGGTCTTCCATTCAGATTCCGGTGTCAGGTTATGGAAATGATCATATCCCTGACAGCCTTCCGGATCAGCTTTTAAATGATCGTCCAGCAGTGAGTTCGCCATGACCGGCGCTGCGTTGACCAGATCTGCACAGGCCTGATCCAGCGCCACCGGGTCAAAAGATGCCAGCATACCGATATTAGGCACTACAGGTGCGTCATTTTCCGCATGACAATCACAGTAAGGAGATACGTCAACGATCAGGCTGATATGAAAATGCGGCCTGCCGTGCAAAATAGCCCAGGCATATTCCGCCATCTTTTTATTTAGCGCTTCCATACTGGAACCATCAGCGGGCGGCTTCACCGCGTCCATCGGACAGGCACCGATACAACGTCCGCAGCCAACACATTTATCCAGATCGATATGCGCTTTTTTATTTTCGATGATCGGCGCACCATGCGCACAGATCCGCACGCAGGCACCGCAGCCGATACATTTGCGTTCACTGATATGCGGTTTGCCGTCATGGTGCATTTCCATTTTGCCGGCACGAGAACCGCCGCCCATACCGATATTTTTAATAGCGCCGCCGAAACCAGTAGCTTCGTGACCTTTAAAATGGTTCAGGGAAATCACGATATCCGCATCCATCAATGCTTTGCCTATTTTCGCCTCTTGCACCAATTCGCCGCCCGGCACAGTTACATAAGCTTCGTCAGTACCCTTCAAGCCGTCGGCAATAATAATGTGACAGCCTGTTGAAAAAGGACTGAAACCATTTTCGTAAGCAGCTGTAATATGCTCCAGCGCATGCTTACGACGACCTACATATAAAGTGTTGCAGTCTGTCAGAAACGGACGTCCTCCTTGTGCGGCAACGGTATCAACAACTACTTTGGCATAATTTGGGCGCAGAAAAGAAAGATTGCCCGGTTCGCCGAAGTGGATCTTGATCGCCGCAAATTTATTCTGAAAATCAATATCTCCGATCCCGGCTGCTTCGATCAGCTTACCCAGCTTCTGCGGTAAACTCAACCCGCCATATCTGGTACGCATATCCGAAAAATAAACTTTTGCCTTCGTCATATTCCATTCCTCCCTTATAACAATCCCGGTAAATTCAGGTCGCTGCTGTCGATAACAGGCCGGCCCAGCGCACGTGACGGCACAAAACTGCCGTGGCAGTCGCTGCCGCCGCTGACAAGAAGCTGATGCTGACGGCAATAAGTGAGCAGTGCCGCAGTATCTTCCCTGCTGTGGCCCGAATGGTAACATTCAAACCCATCAAAATCCTCCTTCGCCAATTCCAGCAATGTCGCTGCCAGCCCCGGCCCATGAAAACTGCTGGCTGCATGCGCGCATAAAGCTACGCCGCCGGCAGCATGGATGGCATCCACAACTTCTTTGATCGAAGGAAAAACCGGAAAACCAAGATCATGTTCTTTGGTAAAAATCCTGCTGAAAAAATCATTGACATCGCCGCAGAGCCCTTTATCCTGCAAGAAAGCCAGGGCTTTCCAGCCTCCGCGTCTTCTATCATAATCATACCGCAAAAACTCTTCAAAATCCAGCGGCCAGCCTCGTTCGATCAACATTTTTATGCTTTCATCATCCTTGCTGTTCAAAAGCCGCTCATTATGCTCCAATAAATCCAGCAGCCGTTTGTTTGTGACATCGATACCATAACCCAGGATATGAAAACAGAAATCGTCTTTCGTCGAACAGATCTCCGCACCGGGAATAAATTTTAATCCTGCTGCGACGGCCAGCTCATGTGTCGCCGCCACATTGGCCACGCTGTCATGATCGGTAACAGCAATAGCTCCCAGCCCTGCTGCAAGCGCCGCTGCAACGACTTCCGGCGGAGTCCAGGTACCGTCAGAAGCGGTACTATGGATATGCAGATCAACTTGCATCCGTCTGCTCCTCCTTCCTGCAGCGGCAGATCTTGCATTCTGCCGTCAGGTTCTCCTGTGCCTGCGGTTTCTGATAAAAACGTCTGCCAAATAAACAGCTCAAAATAAACATACAGGTACCAGTCAGTACAATAGTGCCGCCCGGCGCTAAATTAGCATAATAAGATAAGGTCAGTCCGCCTGAAACGATAACGAGCCCATAAGCAATACCGCCGTAAATCGTCCCGGCAAAGCTGCGTGCCGTCTGCAGTGCGCAGGCTACCGGTATCACCATCATAGCGGAAACCAGCAGCAGGCCTACGATACGCATCGAAAGCGCAACTGTCAGCGCCGTCAGCACCGCCAGCCACATATTGAGTCGGTCAGCAGGCAAGCCTGCCACCCGTGCCGATGTTTCATCAAAGGTCAGATATTGCAGCGGCCGGTAAAAAAGCACCACAAAAATACAGGCAAAAATCCCCAGTCCGGCCACTATCCATAAATCGCTGCTGCTGATCGTCATCAGACTGCCGAATAAAATACTGCTTAAATTAAAACCGCCCATACGGTTCATACTCGTAAAAACAACTGCCAGCCCGATCCCACTGTAAAAGAAAATTGCTAAAATCATCTCTGAAAAGGCTGCCAGCCTGGTCCGTACCCATTCTATCACGAGCGCCCCAAGCACAGTGACCGCTGCCGCGCTCAAAACGGGCTGCCAGCCCATCAGCGCTCCGCCCGCTACACCGGCGAAGGCGATATGTCCCAGGCCGTCACCGATCATCGACTGCCGCCGCAGCACTAAAAAACTGCCGATCAACGGGCAGATCACTGCCACGATCAAACCGGCCAGCCAGGCACGCTGCATAAATTCTGTTTCAAACATTTCCAACATATAAGTACCTTCTATCTGTAAAAGTAACCGTGCTTATGACGATGCACCAGCGCCTGCTGTACGTCGCCCCAGAAGCAGACATCGTGGTCAAGGCACAAAGCATTATGCGCCACTTCGGCTGCCAGCTCCAAATCATGCGACACCATCACGATGGTCACACCCAGCTCACGGTTGATATCCCTGAGCATTCTGTACAGTTCGATCTTCGCATCCGGATCGACTCCGGTAGCAGGTTCGTCCAAAAGCAGCAGTTCAGGCTGCCGCACCATAGCGCGTGCCAAAAAGACACGCTGCTGCTGACCGCCTGATAACTCACCTATTTTACGATGCGCAAGCTCTTGAAGATAAAACCGTTCCAGCATCGTTTCTACTCTGGCTTTGCCAGCCCGGGAAATTTTCTGAAACATACTGCTGCCACACAAAAGCCCCAGCCCGATAACCTCTTTGACACTGATTGGGAAATCGCGATGCTGTTTAGCAGGATTCTGCGGTACATAACCGATTTTTTCCCAGGCCTTGAATTGCGGCAGCGGCGTTCCGTACAGCTCTATCTCGCCGGAAGTCGGCTGCAGAATGCCTGCTAAAAGACGCAGCAGCGTACTTTTCCCTGCCCCGTTAGGGCCAATAACGGCAACAAAATCTCCCTGGACAATCTCCACCGAAAGATCGTGCAGAATCCAGCCTTCGCCATAATTATAGCCTAATTTGTTTATTTTAATGATATTTTCCATAGATCCACCGTTTATTTAACGCCCAATGCCAACTCCAGATTGTCGATATTCCGCGTCATGATTTTTAAATAATCGTCGCCGTTGTTTCTTCCTGCTTCACTCAAACCTTCCAGCGGATCAAGCACCAGCGTTTCAGCTCCGGAGGCTTCCGCAACAGTTTGAGCGATCCTGGGACTGACAAGAGTTTCAAAGAAAACATATTTTACCTGATTGTCTTTGATCGTACTGATCAGATTTTTCAAATCAGCCGGAGTTGGTTCCGCATCAGGAGAAATACCCATGATCGCTACCTGCTGCAGACCATAATCTTCAGCCAGATGACCAAAGGCGGCATGAGTCGTGACAAACAGCTTTTGCGGTGCTTTAGCCGCCAGCTCTGTCAAACGCTGGTCAAGCTGCAGCAGTTTTTCCTGATAGGCTTCGCTGTTCTTTTTATAAACAGCAGCATGTTCAGGATCAGCCTGCACCAAAGCAGCCGTTATTGCAGCAACTTCCAATACAGCTTTTCTCGGACTCAGCCAGACATGCGGATCTACATGAGTAGCTTTTTCGTCAAACAGCCCTTTGCCGGCCTCCACACTGGCTACCTGCTTGTCCTTTACAGCTTCTAAAGCAGGCCGGGCCCAGTTCTCGACCCCGCCGTTATAAACAAAAAGCCTGGCATTGCCTAATTTTGTTAAATCCTTGGCTGTCGGTTCCCAGTCATGCGGTTCCACACCGTCAGCGATCAATGTATCGACCTGCAGCAGATCTCCGCCGATCTGTCTGGTAAAATCAGCCATAGGATAAAAGCTTGCCACTACCGGCAGCTTGCCATCAGCCTGTTTTTGTTCACTGCCGCAGCCGACTGCCGCCAGTAAAACCATACCCAATATTACAACTAAAAACTTCTTCATTCTTACCTCCTACAAATTACCGCAGCTAAAATTTATTATTAAGCAGTAAGCCGCTTCACTTCTCCCCGGTGAGCCCTTGCCAGAACGCACCAACCTTATTTTTACTCTTTATCACCTCTTTCCTCAGACTGCTCAGTTATCACAATCTTCACAATAACCATATAAAATGCTGTGCTGCAGGCTTAAATTAAATTTATGCTTATGCAGTACATGCTCTGAAAACATATCTAAGTGCTCACAGCTCAGAGGAATGACTTTTCTGCATTTCAGGCACACCAGCTTCCCTCTTAAATCAGCCTGAGGACAAGGCAGACGCCAATACTGCGTTCCCGATCCATCAACCGGCTGGATTTTAATGACAGATCCTTCCAAAGCCTGCCGCTCCAGAAAACGGTACACCGTCGTCTGACCGATGTCGATCTGCAATTTTTGCAGGCTGCTCAGCAAATCTTTGACAGTTAAAAAATTATGTTTATCCTCTAAAAAATATTGCAGCATCGCTTCCTGCTGAGCTGTTTTATAAGGATTACGTTTTTTCATAAAGCACTCCCTAATTTGAAATTGAAATTCATATTCACATCTTACTCTGATTTAAAAACCTTGTCAAGCACACAGTCAATTACCTGCAATTTAAAGAAGCTCTATAATCACCTGCCAAAATAGAGTATAATACTGTTAACAAGCATCTTTTTTAAGGAGGATTTTGCCATGCTTACTAAATTACCCGCCCAAAATAAAATCGCCGCGTTCGATATCGACGCTCAAAATACCTTTACTCCTGTCTGTCCGGACGAACTTCCGGTTGCCGAAGGCGACCAGATCGTTGAGGAACTGAATGCCCAGGCAGCTCTAGCATCGCTGCGTATCGGCTCGCGTGACGCCCATTCCCCTCAGGCAGTCTGGATCGCAGGTAACGGACATCCTGTGCTCAGTCCCGTCAGCGGCTACCCCGATGTCGATGTATACTGGCCGGCTCATGCCATTGTTGGGACCAAAGGTTTTGAATTTATTACTGGTCTTGATCCTAAGAACTACGACTTTCAGGTCTACAAAGGTATTGAAATCGACAAACATCCCTATGGGGCCTGTTACCATGATTTAGCCAACACACTTTCTACCGGCGCGATCGAGTATATGCGTGAACATGGCATCACTACAGTGATCTGCGGCGGCCTGGCTACTGACTACTGCGTAAAAAATACTGTTTTGCAATTACGTGCCGCAGGTTTCGAGGTCATCCTGAACCTTGCTGCCTGCCGCGGAATCGCTCCCGATACAGTTGCGGCGGCACTCGAAGAAATGCGTACCCACGACGTCACGATTGTCGAAAATACCGCAGAATTAAAGAAAATGCTGTAAGCACACAAACAAAAAGGACGAGCATGTGCTCGTCCTTTTTTCATTATTATAGTTATTCTTTTTTCCACACCTCAATACCACGCTGGCTTGGCAAGATCGCCGGATCAAACTCCGGCTCTACGATACCGGCACGTTTTTGATCCATATAATCATGCAAAGCAATATAAGCATACTTGCCTAAAATCGCGATCGCCACTAAATTAGTTATCGCCATCAGCGCCATAAACAGATCGGCCAGATCCCATACCAGGGCAACTTTAGCCACACTGCCAAACAGTACCATACCAACTACGAAAACGCGGAACAACATCAGCGTCATATAATTTTTACTGATAAACCCGATGTTGATCTCACCATAATAATAATTGCCTACAATAGAACTGAACGCAAACAGGCAGATCATTCCTGCCAGAAAACTCGGCGCCCATGGTCCTAAATGCTGTGACAAGGATTGCTGCACCAATTCGATACCGGTCAGCTTACCTTCAGTATAACCATCGGACAACAGCACGATAAAAGCTGAAGCCGAGCATACCAGTAAAGTATCAACAAAAACTCCAAAAGCCTGGATCAGGCCCTGTTTTACGGGATGCGAAGCACTGGCAGTAGCAGCAGCATTCGGCACACTGCCCATACCAGCCTCGTTTGAGAACAGGCCGCGCTTGATACCGGTCATCAGTGCCGCACCCATACCGCCGCCGGCAACAGCCTGCAGATCAAAGGCCGAACTGAAGATAGCGTTGAAAACCTGCGGCAGTTTCTCTATATTCATCAAGGTCACGCCTAAAGCTATTAAAAGATACAAACCGGCCATAATCGGCACCATCCATTCAGCAACCTTCGCAATACGCGCCACGCCGCCGAAAATGACAATACCGGTCAAAGCGGCAATTATACAGCCCATCACGAAACGATCCAGTCCAAAGGCAGCCTGCAGGGAAATTGTGATCGTATTCGCCTGTACCGAATTAAAAATCAAACCGAAGGTCACACTGATCAAAACGGCAAACAAGGCCGCCATTGGTTTGTTTCCCAGTACGTTCTTAATATAATAAGCAGGTCCGCCGCGGTAACCGCCGCCTTCACGCGGAACTTTGTAAATTTGCGCCAGCGTGCTTTCAATAAAGCCCGTAGCCGAACCTAAAATGGCGATGATCCACATCCAGAAAATCGCTCCGGGACCACCGCTGACGATAGCGATCGCAATGCCGGCAATATTACCAACACCAACACGGGAAGCAGTGCTGACACAAAATGCCTGGAAGGAAGAAATATGGTTATGTTCAGTCTTCTGTCCAACGCCTTCCTTTAAAAGACGTACCATTTCCTTCAGGCAGCGCACCTGTACAAATCGTGTCCGCAATGAAAACCAGATTCCCAGACCTACCAGCATCACAATCAGAACATATGACCATAAAATATCATTGGTAAAAGCAACAAAACTCTCTAAAAACTCCATTTTCTCTCTCCTTCATAATCAGACCTGTTATTACTTTTCTCTCTCGGCAGGTACCTCTACATATTCGCTACCGACCTGTTCCAGCTGCGTTGCCATATTAAGCGCCTCAGTCAGCCACCGCTCCGCCTCATCCTGCTGCTCTTGTTTCATATACAGCAAAATCCTGGCCTGCTGACCATATTCTACCGACGCCACTGTAAAAAGCTGCTGCTGATAGATAATATTCAGAAGTTTTCCTGCGTCCGCCGCGTCCGCACTTAAAGCAAAAGTACCCATTAAAATCTTCCGTGCCAGGCCGCAGCTTTGAACAGCTTTGGACACGCTGCCAGTATACGCGCGCACTAACCCGCCTGCACCAAGCTTGATCCCGCCGAAATACCTTGTCACTACCGCCGCAACGCCGCTCAGCTGATTTTTCCGCAGCACTTCAAGCATCGGCAGTCCTGCCGTTCCTGACGGTTCGCCGTCATCACTCGATCTTTGCGCCAGCTCATCAATAATATAAGCAGAACAATTATGCGTAGCATCCCAAAACTCTTTTTTTACAGCCTTGATGAAATCCTGCGCTTCTGTTTCACTGCTTACTTTTTTCAACGTGCAGATGAACCGCGATTTCTCAATAACTGTTTCGTCACGGTAATAGGTCCTGATAGTATACAATGCTTTTACTCCTTTTCCAATACGCTGTTTTTATTATAGCATAAGGCAATATTTCCCGAAACTTTATCTTTAGCCTTTTAACTTTAAAATTTTTTTGTTATAATATTTGGAAGTATTAATAAAAATATGCAAACCTCTGCTGTTTTCCGCAGACAAAAATCTACACCATAAGGTGTTGATCTGATATATTTTATTTTTATTCAAGGGAAAGAGGTTTTACACAATGAAAACGTTTTGTCATCTGATAGGCAAATACTTTGGTATCATCGCCGTTGTATTTCTTATCTTGGGCATGACCGTACCCGACAGCTTTAAATGGGTAGTCGGTAATATCGGCGGCATCCCGGTTTTGAGTACCTTATTGGGCGTTATTATGTTCGGTATGGGCACCACACTCAATCTCCGTGATTTTGCTTTAGTTTTAAAGCGGCCTGTCGATGTTTTTGTCGGTGTCTGCGCCCAGTATCTTATCATGCCTTCGCTGGCTTTTTTACTGGCTATGGCCTTTAATTTAGACCCGGCTCTAACTGCCGGCGTAGTTTTAGTTGGAACCTGCCCTGGCGGAACTTCCTCCAACGTCATTACCTTCATGTCCAAAGGCGACTTGGCCTTATCTGTAACTATGACCAGTGTTTCCACACTGCTTTCACCGATTCTTACTCCGCTCATCACCTATCAGCTTATCGGACAGAAAATCGCTTTTGACCCGCTGGGAATGTTCTGGAGCATCATTCAAATCGTTATTATACCGATCTGTCTTGGTCTGGCTGTTAAAGCGCTGCTGCCTAAACTTGCTGAACAGGCTACCGATTATCTGCCTGCTGTTTCGGCTATCGCTATCTCCCTGATCATTGCCGGCGTTATCGCCGTCAGCCGTGACAACATCGTCAAAACCTCCGGTATCATTCTGCTGGTCGTCATCTGCCACAACTGCCTGGGTTATCTGTTAGGCTTTATTTTAGCCCGGATCACCGGCATGAGCTGGAAAAAAGCCATTGCGCTTTCAGTTGAAGTAGGTATGCAGAATTCCGGTCTGGCTACAGGCCTGGCTAAAACTCATTTTACTTCCATGCCTATGGCTACCGTTCCTGGAGCTATTTTCTCAGCCTGGCACAATATATCAGGCGCACTGCTGGCCTGGATCTTTGTCAACTTCCTCAATCCCAAATATGCTCCTGCCGAAGAAGAAGAATCCGTATCATCTCAAGCTTAATATTACAGAGAGATAAAAATTAAGCAAGCGTCCGTTTCTTAAAAGAAGCGGACGCTTTTTTTATCCGAATAAACACTGCTTCTCAAACCACCGGCAACAGTGTATAATTCATTTTAGTAATATTTTTAAAATTTCCAGCAAAAATATCTGTTTAAACTGATATTTATAAAGGAGTTGCTACATTGTCCGAACTTGCTCCTCTTATCGAAGACCTTGCTTTTATCCTTGTACTTGCCGGTATAGTTACCATTTTCTGCAAAAAATTCAATCAGCCTTTAGTTTTAGGCTATATTTTGGCAGGCTTCTTTGCCAGCCCGCATTTTAACCTGCTGCCGAATGTAGTCGATACAGCCAATATTACAGTCTGGTCGGACATCGGCGTTATTTTTATTTTGTTCAGCCTGGGACTTGATTTCAATTTTGCCAAAATCAAAAGTATCGGCGGCACAGCGCTGATCGCCGCTGTCACAGAACTGACAGGCATCACGCTGCTTGGCTATGCCTGTGCCAGACTGCTTGGCTGGCAGCCTATTGACAGTCTCTTTGCCGGAGCTATGCTTACCATGTCTTCTACAGCAGTCGTCAGTAAAACCTTTGAAGAGCTGGGACTCTTGAAAGAACGCTTCACGCAATTTACCTTCGGTATCCTGGTATTGGAAGATATTTCCGGTATCATTATGATGGTCATGCTCTCAACCATCGCCGCGGCAGGCGCTGCCATTTCCGGTACAGAAATGCTCGGCAGTATCGGCGAGCTGGCCTTTTTTCTCATTATCTGCTTTGTCTGCGGTATTTTCTTCCTGCCTACCTTCTTCCGCAAAGTCAGCCGCTACCTGACTTCCGAAACACTGCTCATTTTCTCGCTGGGCCTTTGCCTGAGCATGGTAGTCCTGGCAACTAAAATGGGTTTTTCGTCGGCATTAGGCGCATTCCTTATGGGTTCACTGCTTTCCGGTACGGCTTTTACAGAAACCACAAAAAAACTTTTGACGCCGGTCAAAGATCTTTTTTCCGGGATCTTTTTCGTTTCTGTCGGAATGATGGTAGACCCCGCTCTGATCATTAAATATGCGCTGCCGATCGCTGTACTTACAGCAGCTTTGATCATCGGCAAAACTATTTTTTCATCACTGGGCGTCCTTCTGGCAGGCAAAGACCTACAGACAGCGCTGCGCTGCGGCTTCAGTTTGACGCAGCTGGGTGAAATAACCTTTATCGTAGCCTCTATCGGCGCTGCCCTCAAAGTCACCAGCGATTTTTTATATCCTGTTTTCGTAGCTGTTTCAGTTATCAGTATTTTTCTTACGCCTTCAATCCTGCGCCACGCCGATAAAGTATCCGGCTGGCTTCTGCGTAATCTTCCCGCAAGACTGCTGCGGCTTTTACCCCAGCCTGATGAAGCTCCCGCCAGCGATGAGCAGCGCAGTGCCTGGAAAGAACTGCTGCAGAGTTACTTTACCCGCCTCACAGTTTTCTGTGTAATTCTCAGCTTCCTTGCCTATCTGGGACAAAGTAAGCTGCTTCCATATTGCCACAGGCTTTTTGACGGCTATACAGCTGATATTATTGCCGCAGTTATCCTGCTGTTGTGTATGGGGCCATTTTTAATGGCGGTCATGTTCCAGAGGGTTGCACATACAGACCTTATAGCAAGTCTGTGGTTCCAAAAACCCGCTAATCATCTGCCCATTTTTCTTCTGCTTTTTATTAAGATCGCTGTTGGTTTGTTTTTTATCCTGTCCGTATTTACAAGTATACTGGGTTTCAGCAAATTTATCGCGTTTGCTGCAGCCTGCATTCTGGCAAAATTCATCTATTCCTCAGAGTATTTCGTGGAACGCTATTTACAGATCGAGGCTCAGTTTATGATTAACCTGAATGCCAAAACTCTGGCAGCACAGAAAAAACACGCCGCCAACCATCCTGCCTGGCTCGATGAACAGCTGCATGTCAAACGCTACCGTGTAGCAGCGACTTCACTCTGCGGCGGTAAAAGCCTCAAAGAACTTAATCTGCACCGCCGTTATAATGTTTTCGTGCTTGAAATCCAAAACGGCAGCCAGATCCTGCCTATCCCCAGCGGCAGTGCCGCTATCTATGCCGGCTCTCAGCTGCTTTTAACAGGTACGCCCAGACAGCTGCAGAATTTTGAACTGGCAATCCAATCCTATGATATGCAGATTCTGCCGCTGGCTACTGATAACCAGCAGACACTGCACCAGTTTTTAGCCGATCCAAAGCATGGCGGCACAGCCTACTTCTGTTACGCGATGCCGATCGACAGGCATTCGCCGCTCTGCGGCTCCACGCTCAAAAAAAGTTCTTACCTCGGCAATGTCAATTGTCTGGCTTTAGGTTTGGAACGTGGTAGTTATACGCATCTCAATCCTGATGCCTCCTTTGTCTTTCAAAAAGGCGACATCCTCTGGATCATTGGTACTCAGGAAATGATGAACCAGCTTTTTATCAGCGAAACCATTTAAAAAGACAGCAGAGAAAATTCTCTGCTGTCTTTTACTGTTTTTTCTGCACTTTATCTTCGTACATCTTCATATCGACACGTTCCAAAAACTCTTCCAGGGTTTCTTGTCCGTCATAAGCCGCCACGCCGCAGCTGATTGCTATACTGTACTCACTGTGCCCCTTTTTAAAACGGTGACCTGTAATCGTTTCCGACATTTCCAGGCAAAGCCTTTCCACATAGTCTTTATCACTGAAAGGGCAGGCCAGTAAAAACTCATCGCCGCCGATCCTGGCTGCCCAGCCGCTGCACTGCTCATTAAGCGCATTTATTTTGTCAACTACATAAAGAATGACCTCATCGCCGCATAAATGCCCAAACCTGTCATTGACACTTTTAAAATGGTCGATATCGATCAGCGCCAGCGTCAGCTTTAACTGTTCTTTCTGAACAGCAAACATTTCCTGCAGCAGATTGTTGGCATGGCCTTTACTGTAAAGGCCCGTAAAACTGTCACGGGCCGCAAGTTCACTGTAACTGCTGATTAGTTCCCGCAGCTCACTGCTGTCTTCGCTGGTAGCATCATAAACGCTGAAAGAATTTGTCACATCGCGTCCCAGCTCCAGCACATATTCTTTACCATCTTGCTCCCAGGGCGTACTAAGGATCAAAATACTTTTATCTCCAAGATATTCCATTTTCATGATTTGCTTTTTCTGCTGGACAGCCCTTTCGGATGAACAATTCGGACAGGGCTTACTGCGATTCCACAGCTCATAACATTTGCGGCAGGGCTCACACATCTTGCCGTCATTATAATCGTGGACTAAGTGTGTCCTCATATCCACGAAGCGGTAAACATCAAATAATTTATCTATAGTTAAATTCCCTGCAAGCTCCTGATCGATTGCATCTATCGGATATATATTTTCTTCCAGTTCTATACTATCCATACCCTTTAAAGCCATTCAATTCTCACTTTCATATTTTTTATTAATTACTTATTGTTTTACAATTATAACAAATATAAATTGCCTTGGCAACGATTACTCGCTGCATTTGTACATATGCTATAATAAACATATATCATTAATTAGAGGTCACATATTATGGATATAAAACAATTGATACACACACTGCAGCACACACACCAGCTGCAGCCGGAACAAATGCAGACCTTGCTCACAGCCGCTTTCAGCGACGCTGTCATCCGTGCAGAACTGGCTCAGGCTGCACAGCAAACTGCTCAGGCTGTTTTCGGCAATAAAATCTATATTCGCGGGTTGATCGAATTCACCAATTACTGCAGAAATGACTGTTATTACTGCGGAATACGACGCAGCAACACAGAAGCTGTTCGTTACCGCCTGACCGAAGAACAAATCCTTTCCTGCTGTGAGCAGGGTTACGCCTTGGGCTTTAGGACCTTTGTTCTGCAGGGTGGCGAAGATCTTATCTACAGCGACACAGATCTGGCAGCTATCATCAGCGCCATAAAACAGGCTTATCCTGACTGTGCCGTTACACTTTCCATTGGCGAACGCAGCCGTGAAGCCTATCAGCTTTGGAAAAAAGCAGGCGCAGACCGTTATCTGCTGCGCCACGAAACAGCAGATAGCGAACATTATGCACGACTGCACCCGGCAGAACTCAAACTGAGTAACCGCAAACGCTGCCTGCGCGATCTCAAAGAACTGGGTTATCAGGTCGGCACTGGCTTTATGGTAGGCTCGCCCTGGCAAACAATGGCTAATCTGCTCGAAGACCTGGCCTTTATCCGTGAACTGCAGCCGCAGATGATTGGTATCGGTCCCTTCATTCCCCACCATGCTACACCCTTTAAAAATTATCCCGCAGGAACGCTGGAACAGACCTTAACACTGCTGTCCGTCCTGCGCCTGATGTTTCCCAAGGTATTACTGCCTGCGACAACGGCTCTCGGCACCATCGTTCCCAACGGACGTGAGCTTGGTATTTTAGCAGGTGCCAATGTTGTAATGCCCAATCTTTCCCCGGCAGATGTCCGCCAAAATTATCTTCTTTATGATAATAAACTCTGTAGCGGAGCAGAAGCCGCCGAAGCCAAGAATGACCTCGCCGCACGGCTGCATTCTATCGGCTATGAAATAGCCGAAGGCCGCGGTGATTATAAGGAGTCCTGAAAATGCTAGCAAAAGATCAAGTCATAAATACCTACCGTGCGCTCAATAACTGGCGCAGCTTCCGTTTGAAGCTGTTTATTGAAGGTATCATAATCGGTATCCTTTCAGGGCTGATCATCAGCTTTTTCCGCTGGTCCCTGCATCTGGTAGAAACTAACCGTGAACATATTTACACCTTTCTTAAAAACACAGACTGGTATTGGACCGCTTTTTGGTTCATCGCTTTAGCTGTAATAGCCTTCACTTTAGACAGACTGACAAAATATGAACCTCTGGCTGCCGGCAGCGGTATCCCTCAGGTCAAAGGCGCTATTTTAGGCTTCATTAAAATGCGCTGGCTGCGAATCCTCTGGGTCAAACTGCTCGCAGGTATCATCGGCATCGGAGCCGGTCTTTCCCTGGGGCGGGAAGGTCCTTCGATCCAGCTCGGCGCCGTAACGGCACAGGGACTCAGCCGCCTGCTGAAACGTACCCGGCTCGAAGAACGTTACCTGCTTACAAGCGGCGCCAGTGCCGGCTTGGCGGCAGCCTTCAACGCTCCGTTAGCGGGCGTTATTTTTGCTTTAGAAGAACTGCACCGCAATTTTTCCGTCGTCGTCCTGCTGCCAGCCATGGCTGCCGCAATGACTGCAACGGTTATTTCACGTTTCTTCTTTGGCAACGACACTATTTTTGATTTTTTCGGTCTGCCTTTCCTGCCGCTGGAATATTACGGCTATGTGGCCCTTTTAAGCCTGGTCGTAGGTTTGGCAGGCGTAGTTTTTAACGCCGGACTTTTAAATATTCCCCGTTTCTACAAACTTTTCCCTACTCCGTTCAGCAAAATAGTCTTCGCATTATTCTGCGCCGGTATTTTAGGTTTTGTTTATCCGCAGGTGCTGGGCGGCGGCAACGAATTGATCAACAATATTGCCAAAACACCTTACACTCTGCAGGCTTTACTGTTGCTGCTGGCAGGTAAATTCATCTTTACAATGCTCAGCTACGGCAGCGGTGTCCCCGGCGGCTTCTTTCTGCCTATGCTTGTCATTGGAGCACTCACAGGCAGTGTCATCAGCAATATCATGATCGCTTTAGGGCTTCTTGATCCTTTCTTTTACTCCAATATCATCGTCATCTCTATGGCGGCTTTCTTTTCCGCCTCGGTACGGGCTCCGATCACCGGTATCATCCTTATTATGGAAATGACCGGCTCCTTCCAGCATATGCTGGTCTTGTCCATTGCCTCAATCGTGGCCTTTATTGCCGCCGAGCTGTGCCGCAGCAAACCGATCTATGAAGAACTGCTGGCACGCAGTCTGCAGTCCGCCAATAAAAATGACGGCAGTCACTGTGAAAGACAGCGGAACGTCATTGAACTGGCAGTCTGCAGCGGCAGTCCTATCGACGGACGTCTGATCAAAGAAATCAACTGGCCTGAGCATACACTGCTCGTGGACGTCAAGCGCGGCGAAAGCGATCTGATCCCCATAGGCGACACCAGATTGCGGGCCGGCGACTTCCTTTATGTCCTCACCGACGATACATTAGCCAAAGATCTTCGTAAAATGGCCGAGGGTGAGTAATCTTATTCTTTTATATTGCGAAATTTTACTGATAACTTATCAGTTTTCCCTTGTCAAATAGTTGTTTTTTAGATATAATGTAAAGCACATTCTGTTTCTTATCAGGATGGCAAACTTGCACTTATCTATAATTTGAGGAGGGGTTCCCACATGGACAAAGTTAAGGAAACCTTAAATAAGGTTCCGCTCTCCGGATACATTGTTTTGGTTATCGCCATTGCAATTTTCTCCGGTCTGTTTGCAAATGCCGGTCATGGTCTGAATATTTTCGACTTTGACACATTAAACGGTAAATTCGGTACAATGAAAAGCGCTAAAGCAACATTCTCAGGTCAAGGCGGCAGCGGTGCACGCGACGGCTTCCTGTTTGCTTTCGGTTTGGCTCCCGGCGTTATGCTGGCAATGGGCCTCATTGAAGTAGTTGAGCATTACGGCGGTCTTAAAGCAGCTCAAAAGCTGATGACTCCGATTCTGCGTCCGATCCTTGGTATTCCTGGTATCTGCGGTATCGCGCTCGTTTCTTCACTGCAAAGCACTGACGCCGGCGCAGGTATGACCAGACAATTACATTTGGAAAAACAGATCACTGATAATGAACTTTTGATTTTCAGTGCTTTCCAGTTTACAGCAGGCGGCCTGATCACTAATTATCTTTCTTCCGGTTCCGCACTGTTTGGATTCTTGACAGTACCTATTTCCATACCTCTGGCAGTACTGTTTGTTATGAAAATTTTCGGCGCTAATATGATGCGCGCCTATGTAAAAATATTCTGCAAGGAGGCCGCATAAGCATGAGTGAAGAAAAAATCAACCACGCTCCCGAAGACGCTGCAGCTGCGGCAGAGGCGGAACTTAACGCAAAATTAGCAAAACCTTCCTTAATGGATATCTTCGTTCGCGGTGCCCGCAAAGGCTGGAACATCGCTATTGATAATATTATACCTAACGTTTTGATGGCTTATGTCTGCATCAAAATCTTAAACGTTACCGGACTCCTGACTCTGGCAGGCAAATTCTTCGCTCCTGTTATGGCCATCTGGGGTCTTCCCGGCGAAGCAATCATGGTACTGTTCAGTGCGCTCATGTCCATGGGCGGCGCTGTTGGTGTCTGCATGGCGCTTTATAACGACGGCGGCATCGATGAACGCTCGATTACCATCGTTATCCCCGCTATCTACCTCTTGGGTTCCAAGATCCAATATCTGGGCCGTTTGCTGGGTACTGCCGGCGTTCCTTCCAGACATTATCCGATCCTGCTCAGCATTTCTTTCCTGAATGCTGGTATCGCCATGTTCATCATGAAAATTTTGACCATGTAAAGCAGAGCAATTCCTTTAATTTCACAGTCAAAAAAGACACGATTAAAATCGTGTCTTTTTTATTTGCAGCAATTTTTAAATCTTTTTTCTTTTTATTCTTTTAATATTTCTGCTTTCTGTAAATTGATCTCATCAAAAATCGCTGGCTCAATTTTTACGCTGTTGCTGTCCAATCTGATTCTACGTTGTTCATCAATATGCAATCTCCTGTCATCAGGTACGTTTTCTTCCCACATATACGGAACTTTTTTCTGAATGCAGATCAAAGCGGCTGCATACATATCTCCCATATCGGGAACGGGTCCAGGTTTTGGCGGCTCAACTTTTAACACCAGTTTGCCTGTCAGCTGCAGGTCATAACCGTCCTGCGTGGAATATAACAGCTCGCTCAAATCATATTCGCCTGCGGCTAAATTCTCCAGTCCCAATATTTTATCAGGTTCTACTATTATCCCTAATTCCTGCAGCCTGATCAGTAGCGCTGCCTTATAGTCACTGCCTGCCGCGGCCTCCACATTGCCGACACTGCCGCTGATCGTTTCTAAAAAGCTTTGCAAATACGGAGCTGTCTGTTTTTGTCCTGTCTGCCAGGCGTTTTTATCGTCATGGCCCAACCCTTCTGCAAAAGCCCTATTGAATGCTTCTAAAGTTGTATATTCTGCACTATCATCATGTTTTTTGTAACATGTAGCAGTAAAATCGTAATAATAAGCATTATTTACGGTAGAGGATTTACCTGTCATTCCAATAAGCGGGCCATAGTTACTTTTACCTGTTATCTTACTGACACTATACACATTAATTATGGCACCGTTACTATAACCGCAGATACCTCCTACATATTGGGAAGTATTTTTGCTTAAAATTTCTCCAATATTATAGGAATTTTTAATAGTATTATTTGCATCATTCTTTCCTGTAATACCACCTAAGTAATGATTTCCACTAATAGTACCAGTGTTATAACAATTTTCTATATTGCCTTTTATACTTAATCCACTGATTCCACCTATAAATTGCGAAATACCAGCAATGCTGCCAGTGTTATAATTATTAATTAGTTTTCCCGCATAATTATAACCTGCAATGCCTCCTGCATAATTTTTACAAGTGATATTGCCGGTATTATAACAGTTTTCTATCGTTCCCGCGTTATTATAGCCGACAATGCCGCCTATCTTTTCCACACCACCGCTAATATTTGCCTCATTAGCTGTATTAATGATCGTACCATAATTATATCCGGCTATTCCTGATACATATGAAGCACTAACTGCATTTATATTTCCTTGATTGCTCGAATTAATGATTGTTCCTTTAATGTTATTCCTGCCTGTTATCCCACCGATATAATTACCATTACTGGTTACTATACCATTAAAAGAATTATTAACATTTTCCAATCTTCCTGTCGTAGAAGCTTCATTATAACCAACAATACCACCAATATAGTTCTTACCGGTAACAGCTGCATCATTTTTTGCATTAATAATAATATCATCATTCTTTCCGGCGATACCTCCCGCCTGGTTTTCAGCAGAAACGCTGCCCTTATTTATAACGTTACTCACTGTACCATTGATAAAATTAGTGCCAACGATACCGCCTACCAGTTCGTATCCTTCTACAGCACCTTCATTACAGGCATTGTTGATTGTACCGTTACCCCTATTCATACCAGCAATACCACCTACCTGCTGCTTATTATTGAGTTCAGTAGTATTTATCCCAACCACTTTACCATAGTTTTCCGCAGTATCTATTACCCCGCCATAATTATGACCAACGATACCGCCTATATCCAAAGCTCCTGTCACTGTGCCATAGTTTTTTATTTTCTCCACTCTGCCGCCTTCGTTATAACCGCAGATGCCGCCTATATAAGGCGGTTCTTTTGCTAATCCTGTAACATCTGCATTATTGACAGCCTCACTGATTATGCCAGTTTCTGCATTATGCCCGCTAATTCCCCCGGTTCTCTCGCTACCATTGATAATGCCTTTGTTATTAACAACCTCCAGCTGTCCGGCATTATATCCGACAATACCACCGACTGTACTTTGCCCAAATACTTTTGCTTCATTGTTGACATGGCTGATCGAGCCCTCATTCCTACCAGTAATTGCCCCAGTTTCACGATGACCTGTAATAGCACCTGTAAGTGTAAAATTCTTTAAAACACCGTCTCGTCCAACTACGCCAAATAGGCCGACATAATCATCACTTGCCCTGTTTATATACAGGTCATTTATCGCATAACCCATGCCGTCAAAAACACCAGCGAAACTATTCTTAGCATCGCCGATTGGTTTAAAACCGGCGCTGCTGTTCCAGCTTTTTGTAGTGCTGGCATCAATATCACCCTTCAGCATATAGTTGCCGTTTAGATTATTTTGGATATTTTGCAGTTCGCCAACAGTGCTGATCAAAAGACAGTCGTTGACCGCCTTAACCGTGCCGTCCAGTGTACTGCCCTGCAATCCCAAAACGCTTGCTTTCTGACTTATTGCATTTGTGTTCGTTTTATCTGTTCCTTCGTAACCGATATTGATATTATTCTTAGCCTTTAAGCTGACTTTGCTTAAATCACCGCCCTGTATTTGCAGTGTGTCAGCCTTGATGATCGAGATATTATTTCCTTCAAAACTTATGGTGTTAGCCGCTATTGTACCCAAATTCACAATATCTGCCTGGATTTTCGCAATATCACCGTTTTCCCAAGCTCCAAGCTTTCCATTAAAGCCTCGGCGGGCCTGTTCGGACAGACTTCTTGTCGATGCTGTCAGACTGCCCACATTGATCTGCGCCGATTCCCCAAACAAAATCCCATTGGGGTTGAGCAGGAAAACATGCGCACCGTTGCCATTCAAATTACCAAAGATCTCGCTGCGCTGGCTGCCTGTCACATAATTCAAAACAGCTTTGAGCTGTTGAAAATTTACTGTTTCTCCCTTCCCGATATTGAAGCTGTTCCAGTCGATAGCCATGTGCCCACCATTACCGGTAATATTCAGCTCGCCGCCGCTGGGCGTGCCGATAGTGCCGCTGCCGCCTACGATCTGGCCGCCCTGCGGCAGCGCATAGCTCCAGTTGGGTAAAAGCAGCATACTGCTGCTCAAAACTGTGACCATGATCTTTTTATACAAAAGCATTTTCCTGTTTTTCATCTCCGCTCCTCATCCTTTTCCTATCGGTTTTACAACATTTTGTACGCCAAGAACCACAGCCGTCCGTTTTTATCGTTTTCTTCACTAGTAAAGGCTTCACCGTTCAGCTTGCGCGCATAATCAAGCCTCAGATAGTAGTCGTTGCTTCTGGCATATTGCAGGCCGATGCCCCAGCCTGCCAGATTACGGTGCTGTCCGTAGCTTTTACCCAGCTCTACTTCACCCCAGTCGATATAGGTGGCCAGGGTCAGATTGGGCAGCGGCGTAGCGTAACGCAACTCGGCAGTAGCCTGATAACCGCTGTCACCGCTGGCTTCACCCTGCGGGTAGGCTCTTACGCCGTTAGCGCCGCCCAAAACAAACTGTTCACTGCCGTCCAGGTCTTTGCTAGCCAGCTGACCGTGAAAGTTCAAATGCAGGTTACAGACGTTGCCCAACCTGCGGATATGGTTGATGTCGGTATTGAATTTATGGTAACTGCCCTCGGTGTAGCTGCTGGCATCGTCATAGGTCAAATGTCCTGCATAATACAAGGCGCTGTAGCCTGTATAGCTGGCAGAGCCTTTGACATTGCCCACAATGCCGGCATGCAGCGCATTACTGTGTTTTTTAGTATCGATACCAAAGACGCACAGCTCATCCTGCAGCTGCCGGTTATCGTAGCCGTAGACTGCCGCCAGATAATTGGAAGAAGTATTTACCAGCGGCGTAGTGCCGTAGATACTGAAGGTTTTGGCTCTGCCGACCGCGTCCAGGATATTATAAAAGCCGCTCAGGGTGTAGTCCATCAGGCTATAGCTGACGCCAAGCTTCGTGCCCCTGCTGCCGACCGGCATTTCGTAGCCCAGATTATAGTTGTGCAGGTTGTCATTGGAGAGCATCCCGCCCAGAAAAAATTTATCGCCGATCTTGCCGGGGTTGTTGATTGTGGTCTGGAAGCCATATCTGTAGCGGCCGCTGTATTTATTGCCATAGTTGTCTGTATATAAAATCGTTTCAACAGGACGGTCAGCTTCGATATTGATCACAAAATCACTGGTGCCGTGGGCCTGTCCTGCTCTCAGAATGCCTACGGCTGTGATGCCTGCCAGATCGCTTAGATTGTTCAAAATGGTTTCCAGCCTGTCTGTACGCAGCAGTTCGCCATGTTTTAAGACAGACGCAGCTTTTTGTGCCTGACTGTCCGCCAAGGCCGCAGTATTATTGATCTGCACTGCGCCCAGACGTCCCAGCACTATTCTGATCTCAATAACGCCGCCGCTGATTTCCTGCTGCGGCAGGAATGCCGTAGCCACTGCATAGCCCTGTCCACGCAGATACATGGTAACCTTATCGACCGCCTGCTGCACTTCGTTAAAATCCACTTCACGGCGGCAGTTGCTTTGTACCATCTCTGCCAGCTCATCCTGTGGCAGCTCGTCAGTACTGGTAAAGACAAATTTTTCCAGATAAAACTTTCTGTTGCCGCTGACCTCCTGATTTGCTTCTTCCTTAGTCAGCACGGCCGTTTTTTCCTGTTGGGCCCGGTTTTCCTCCAAAGCGCGCAGATCCCCGCTGCTGTTTGGCAGAACTGCTGCTGCCAAAGCGGTCGTACAGCTCAACACCATCACCAAACTTAAAATTTTAATTTTCATCCTTTAGCTCTCCCTGTTTTGTTTTAAATATTTATTATTTACTTATTTAATCAATCTTTTTTCATAAATATTTTTAAAATATTAGCTATACCTATTTATATTATAGCATCATTGTACCCCCCCACAAGACACGTTTAATTTTTTGTGAAATTTACTTTTTCTGCCGCGCTAACCAGTACGCAGTCGGCCAGCAAGCTGTCCGTCCACTATTTGCTGAAGATCAGCAAATACAAATAACAATGCTAAAAAATTACCACCGCTGGCTAAGCCAGCGGTGGTAATT
>ENA-OWRC01000421-OWRC01000421.1-human-gut-metagenome-genome-assembly--contig:-NODE-421-length-54358-cov-4.531536_pt1 | contig 54358 bp, 48 predicted proteins | sample MGYA00248268_ERZ651895 | MGnify/ENA primary metagenome ERZ651895 (study PRJEB26924, sample SAMEA4378242) | human gut metagenome | biome: human gut; feature: human-associated habitat; material: faeces...
AAGAGGGCTCACGCCCTCTTTTTGTTTTTGGAGACAGACCCCATAGGGTGCTTACCTTCAAAGAGCTCAGCCGATTCCCATGGCCTTGAGATTCTCGTCAACTGCCGACTCGACTTGCTTCCTCACTTCCTTGACGGTGGCGCGTTTCGCGCCGAGGGACAACGCAGTCTCACCAAAGGCAAGGGCAGCAGAAGCAACTTGACGAGCGATTTCCTCAAGCCTTTCGAAGGGCGTCGTCATGAGGTCGCTCATGCGCTCGAGTGCGTCGCGGGTGATGCGCCGTCCGTTTCCCCCGAACGACGTGGCGTGCTCTCCGTAGGGGCCCGGCGCGTAGGTGATGTCAAAAGAGGGCGACAAGGTCCAGCGTCCGTCGTCATGGAGCAGGAACCCGAAGTTCTTCCCGTGATCGTCTTCGTTTCTGAGGAAGTAGGAAAGAACCGCCCGTCGGAAAAGCTCCTCCATTTCCGCTTGCGACTGCGTGAGTCGGTAAGTGAGTCGCATGAGGTCGAAGTAGTCGAAGACCGGCTCTCGGAAATTCGCGTTCAAAAGCCCCGCTGCCGAGACGTAGTGAACGCGTCCCGCGGACGTTCGGTCGAACCTTTCCATTCCGAGCCAGTAGGGTGCCTTGGGGCGGCCTCTTCCTTGAGGAGCCTCAAAAAGCTTCCACGCGGGCGTGCGGATGCCGGCTGTCTTGGCGACGGAGAGGGCCGCGGCTTCGAAGATGCCTTCTTCATGGCCAAGCGGAAAGTCGGGCGCGGTGAATTTGACGAGCCAGGCCGTCATGCCTTCCTTCGGGACCAACGACGCCCGGGTGAAATCGTTCCCGAACCGGAGTTGCGCCTTGGGGCGCGAACCGCTTGCGCTTCCGACGCAGACGAGTTCTGAGAACAGGTCGGTTTCCTTCTCTTCAAGAAAGCTTTGGGCGGCGGATCCGAGCTCCGTGACCGGAAGAGCAGCCCTACGCACCGAAGGAATGTCTCCGACGGGTTCGTAGGAAAGTGCGCCCGTTGCACGATTCCCGACGAAGGCGAGACGGTCAAGCGGCGCGACGGCTTCGCGCGTCACGCCCGACCTCTGAAATGCCCGGTCCATGAGCCAGAGCCCGTAGCCGTCGGGAAGACTTTCCGCAAGAAATCCGGGCAGTTCCGCAGGACACTTGCTCGGCGTCGGTTGGACAGAATCGTCGTAGGAAAGCGTGAGCGGGGAGAGCGAGCCGACCGCTTCTTTGAAGGTCGCAAGGTATTCGTCGTCGTAGCGGAAGACGATATTGCCGTCAGGCTCTTCCACGCGTCCGACCGGCACGCGGCGGCCGTCCTCGAATGTTCGAAACACCTGCAGAGTCTTTCTCATCACGACGCTCCTTTGCAAAACGGTCGGGCGGGGAGGACGGGAGTTTCGGGCGGCATCCAAGGCGACGCCGTCCGGAAGCGATGCGGGCGACGTCGATTTCTTGCGAAGCCGCCCGTGTCGTCGAGGATCAGTAGAGCGAGAACATCTCCTTCACCGCGGCGGGCGAATCCGTGCGGGTGAGGGCAAGTTGCAGGAGAACGCGCGCCTTCCAGGGCAAAAGAGACCCCGAGGGGATCCAGCCCGCTTCCTGCCAGTGCGCGAGACCTTCGACCGTCATGCCGCCGCCGACGCGCGAAGCGCGCACGACGATGACGCCCGCCTTCGAAGCCTCCATGAGTGCCTCTTCGGTATTCCCGTGCACGGAACCGTTCCCGGTCCCGGCATGAATGATCCCGCAGGCACCCGCCGCCACGGCAGCGCGCACGAGCACGCCGTCGTCGTCTGCGTGGGAGACCACGATGTCGACGCGCGGGAGTTCGTCGGGGAGGTTTTCGACCGAGAACGGCGTGCGAATCGTGTGGGCGCGCGAAGGACAACGGAAGAATTCGATGCGCGGGCCCGCGATCATGCCGATCGCGCCGAAGTCGCGCGAGAAGAAGGTCGCGACGTTCGTGGGATTCGTCTTCGTCCCTTCGCGGGCGTCGAGAATGAGGTCGTTCAGAACGATGAGGACGCCCTTCTTCTGGGCGGCCGGGGTCGAAGCGACGCGCACGGCGTTGTAGAGGTTGAGCGGACCGTCGGCGGAGAGGGCCGTCGCGGGACGCATCGCGCCCGTGAGCACGACGGGCTTGGCGGTATTGAGGACGAGCGTGAGGAAGTAGGCGGTTTCCTCGAGCGTGTCGGTGCCGTGCGTCACGACGATCCCGTCGATGTCTTCGCGCGCGGCGTAGGCTTCGATGCGCTCGGCGAGCGCACGCCACACGCCGTAGGTCATGGAGCTCGAGTCGATGTTGGCGACCTGTTCGACTTCGAGTTCGGCAATCTTTTCAATTCCCGGCACGGCCGCGACGAGGTCGGTCACGCGGAAGTTTTCAATGCCGTAGCCCGTCATCTGGTCGGGGCTCTTCCCGGAACTCACGATGGTGCCGCCCGTGGCGAGAAGGGCGATGCGGGGTCGTTCGATCGACATGGCGAGGAATCCTCTTGCGGTAATAAATGGAAAGCCATGAGTGTAGCGCGTCGCAACGTTTTCGAGGGGGCCTGCGGTGGACGTCGGACTGTCTTTTCACGCCAAGCCGGCGCTACCGACGCGTCCTTCGAAGGCCGATGCACCCCGAAGGGCGTCGCGGAAGCCGACTTCGGGCGCAGGCGTCGTGAAACACCTGTCGGACGGGGCGCAGTTCTTTCTGTTGCGCAAAGGACAACGCGGCGGATTGCTTGAAGAAGCTTTCCGCCGCAAGAGGAGTCGTGAACGGTCGCGCCCGCTCAAGGCCGCATCAGAAAGTCGAGCGCCATCGCCGCTTCGATCCGTACGCCCGCCATGAAGCAACCCTCGTCGGGCCGGAAGGCGGGGTGATGGTTCGCGTAGGGGTAGCCTTCTTCCGCGGTGCCGCCGCCGAGGATCAAGTAGACCGACGGCACTTTTTCGGCAAAGGCCGAGAAGTCTTCCGAACCCGTCATGCCGTTGCCCGTTCCGACCTTGTCCGCGGGCATCACTTCCTTGGCGACTCTCAGGGCCCGTTCGATCATGGCCGGATCCTGAATCGTCGCGGCGCAACCGCGGACGGCGCGGATGTCGACCTCCGCTCCGTGCACGGCCGCGACGCTTCGCGCGACGGCCTCGATGCGCTCGAAAAGGAAGTTGCGGTCCTCTTCGCTCTTCGTGCGGAAGTTGACGCCGATTTTGGCCGTGTCGGGAATGACGTTCACGGCGTTTCCCGCCTGAAAAATCGTGGGGGAGACCACGGCGAAGCGTCCGGGCGGGAGGTTTCGCGAAACGATCGTGTGCATCGCGAGGACCATTTCGGCGCCGACCAAAATCGGGTCGACCCCGGCGTGGGGCATCGAGCCGTGCGTGCCGCGGCCGCGGATCGTGACGGTGATTTCATCGCAGGTGGTCGTGACGGCGGGCGTCGTCGTGACGCGCACGAGTCCGATCGGATCGTTCATGACGTGCAGTCCCACGCAGGCGTCGACGCCTTCGAGCACGCCCGCCTTCACCATTCCCTCCGCACCGCCCGGGGCCTGCTCTTCGGCGTGTTGAAAGAAGAACTTGACCGTCCCTGGAATTTCGTCCTTGATCGACAAAAGAAGCTTCGCCGTCCCGAGGAGCATCGCCGCGTGGGCGTCGTGCCCGCAGACGTGCGAAACGCCCGGAACGACGGAGCGGCACGCGAGCCCCTCGGCCTCTTCCACGGGAAGCGCGTCGATGTCGGCGCGAAGCGCGATCGTGCGCCCCGGACCCTTTCCGCCCCGGAGCGTCGCGACGCGGCTCGTGGGCGTGGGACTCTTGACGTCGTCGTAACCCATGGCGCGCAGTTCCGTCTCGATGTAGGCGGCGGTTTCGTACTCTTTGAAACTCAACTCCGGATGTTGATGAATGCGGTTACGCCAGGCGAGAACGTCCCGGCGGAGTTCTTCGGTGAGAAGCGGGTCGATGAGCGCGTTGAGTTCGGACACGGTTTTCCTCCTTTTGGCCGTTTTGCTTGTCTTCACGACGGTAAAGCCTAGCCGAGAAGGCCTTCTCATCGGCTTGGGACGACGTCTAAAAATGAAGGTTTCTTCCCGCAGGACAAACGCCCTCGGGCAGATCCCCTAGCGTGTCGGGAAATGGTCGACCATTGGCGGCCAAAAGAAGGCAATCGGTTGAAAAAGGTCCGCCAAAACCGACTGTTGGGTGGTTTTGCCAAAGTCGTGCGAAGGTCGCGCAAAGAACCTTCAAATCGTTGCGGCGGAGTCCAACAGGAAGGAAGAAAGCGGAGTAGAGTCAATTTCACGACAACGCGAAACGAAGGCCTTCGAAAAGATCGAAGCTTCGGAGCGTGAAAGACGAAACACTCGACAAACAGACCCCAGGAAGGAAAACGCCATGCTGAAATTCGGACTCAAAACGAAATGCTTCGCCCTCTTTGCCGCCGCCCTTGTGGCGGGCGGCGTCTCCGCGGCCGATAAGATCCGCGTCGCGAGCGAAGGGACCTTCGCCCCTTTTGAATTCATGAATTCGAAGACGGGCCAGCTCGAAGGCTTCGAAATCGATCTTGTCAAGGCGCTTTGCGCCAAGATGGGCAAGGAACCCGAAATCACGATGTACAAGTTCGACGGGATTCTCCCGGCGGTTCTCTCGAACACCGTCGACTTCGCCGCCGCGGGCTTTGCGATTACGGAAGAACGCAAGAAGAAGGTGCTCTTCACCGATCCCTTCTACAAGTCCGGGATCACCGTGATTCTTCCGGCCAACAGCGACCTCAAGATCGAGAAGTTCGAGGACCTGAAGGGAAAGAGCATCTCGGTTCAGATGGGCTCCATCAGCCACGACAAGGCGAAGACCATTCCCGACGCCAAGATCACGACCTTCGATCAGAGTCCCGACGCGATTCTCAACATGATCCAGGGCGGAAGCGACGCGGCGATCAACTCGCTCGCCTCGACCGACTACATGATCGCGACGCGTCCGGCTTTGGCCAAGCAGGTGAAGCGCCTCGACGTCGAGCAGGGTAGCTACATGGCGATGGTCGTGCCGAAGAACCGTCCCGAAACGCGCGACGCCCTCAACAAGGCGCTCGCCGAAATCATGGCGGACGGCACCTACGACAAGATCCACGAGAAGTGGTTCGGCCGTCCCGCGACCTGGAACAAGACGCCCGCGAAGTAAGGCTCGCGGTTGTGACCGGGGCGAAGGCTCTTTCGGGGCCTTCGCTCCGATTTTTTTTTCGAAGACGCTCGGAAAGGGCTTTGAGAGCGAGGCGCTGTTCCGGGATGCCCGAGCGACGGTCAATCGGAGAGCTTTCGGATCACCCGGCAGGGATTCCCCACCGCAATGCAGTCGGGCGGAATCGAACGCGTCACGACGCTTCCCGCGCCGATGATGCTGTTGCGCCCGATCGTCACGCCCGGAAGCAGGATGGCGCCGCCGCCGATCCAGACGCCGTCTTCGATTTTGATGGGGTGCGCAATGGTGCGGCAGAGACCTTCGCCGTCGATCTCTTCGGCGACGAGGCGCTCGGAGAGACGCGTCGAGTGCGTTCCCGTATAGATCTGCACGTTGGGCACGATGAGGACGTTGTTCCCAATTCGCAATGAAAGTCAATCTCGAGATGAACGCCCCTGTCCACGCGGCCGATGAGCTCCCGCATCAGGCGCTCCTTTTCCTTCGTGTCTTCGTAGTCGACGGCGTTGAGCTGCCGCAGAAGCTTTCTCGCGCGGCGGATCATGCGGAGAAGGTCGGGATCCTTCCCGCCGACGAAGGGTTCGCCAGCGAGGCACTTTTCGTATTCCGTGGACATGATTCTTCCCTCTTTCGGAAGCGGCGCAGAGCAATCGACGAAGCGCCGGGCGTTTTTTCCTCTCGGTCCAGTCTACAAAAGAGGAGGTTCCGATCGTCAAAAAGGGATTTCGCTTTTTCGTATGCACGTCATGTTTCCATGCGAAGGAGGGGAGACGGGTTGTTTTGCGTTTGTTCCACCGATCTGGCTCGGACGATTCGTTCCTCCGACTTTTTTCGTTTTTTTGATACGCATCAAGTTTGTACGCGGCGAGCGTCGGGGGTTTGGAAGTGGAAAGGGTAAAATGAGTTTTGTTTTCAAAAGGCTGAGGGATTCTCCCCGGCGCAGACCTTCAAAGACCAAGGACAAATCAAAATGAACGAAACCACCAAGTACGGACTCTTTTTTGTGGGCGGCGTGATCGTGGGCGCGCTCGGCGCCGTGGCCCTCACGCGCGGCAAGCTTGACGTCAAGCCCCTCGCGACGAATCTTCTGAGTTCCGGCATGGATCTGCGCGACAAGATCATGGCGGGCGTCGAAGGCGTCAAGGAAGACCTTGCCGACGTCGTCGCCGAAGCCGAAGTGAAGGCTCAGGAAAAGAAGCTTCAGAAGGAAGCTCAGGAGGCCGCCGCCGCGACTGAAACGCCGGCCGCTCCCGCCGCGGAAGAAATGAAGCCCGCCGCGGCCTAAGGGCCGTTTGAGAGCCATTCTCAATGTTCGTCGGGGTGCGGCGAAGGCCGCGCCCCGACACGCTTTTTTCTCCGGCCGCGTCCGAGAGGAGGAACGGGGACGCACGTCTCCCTTTTTCTTTGCACGCAGGCCGAAATTCACTCACTAGAGGCCCTTCATGGTCTTCACTTTGGTTCACGAAGTCGGCAACCGCACCCGTTGGCGCACCGACGGGACGATGAGCCTCGCCTCGGCGAAGCTTCTCGCCGACGAACTCGAACAAACGCCGGGCGTCACCGGCCTTCGCGTCAATCCCCGCACGGGATCGGTAGTCGTGACGGTGGCGGACTGGGACGCGCGCGAGCGCGTCGCCCGTTACTTTGCGTCGCTCGAAAAGGCGCCCCTCATCACGCGCGTCGACACGGCGGTCGCCCGCAGGGCGCTCGCTCAGGCGGCGACCGCCAAAACGGAATCGGCGGCTTCTGGCGACTCCGCGGCGTCCTCCGCTCTTTCGGGGACGATCGCGACCGTCAACCGAGCGCTCTCCGACATGCCGGTCCTGCACGTCTGGCAGCGTCTTTCGAAATACTTCCTGGGCGGCGTTTCCGGACGCGGCCGCTCGGTTGCGGGCCGCGCCGGATCGGGCGCCCTGGCGGTCTCCGCCGAGAAGCCCGAGCGCGAAGAAGGGGCGCTTGACTTTGCGCCGCTCACCCGCTTTCTCTTCCTGCGCCCGCTCCTTCCCGTGGGACTCAACGCCGCGAACGCGCTTCTGGCGAGCGTTCCCTTCGTGCTCTCGGGCGTGAAGTCGCTCCTTCGCGGACGCTTCGATGTGGCGGTTCTCGACGGCGCGGCGTTGCTCGTGTCGTTCTTGCGTCGGGACTTCCGCACGGCGGGGCTTCTGATCGTGCTCCTGGGCCTGGGCGAAATGCTCGAATCCTATACGCGCAAGAAGTCGATGGCGAGCCTTGCCGACGAACTCGCCCTGCGGGTCGACAGCGTCTGGGTGCGCCGCGGAGACGGGAACGTCAAGATCGCGCTTCGCGACGTCACGAAGGAAGACGTCGTCGTGGTGCACGCGGGGAACGCCATTCCGGTGGACGGGATCGTGGTCGAGGGCGACGGGAGCGTCAATCAGGCCTCGATGACGGGCGAACCTCTCCCCGTACACCGCATGAAGGGCGGCACCGTTTTTGCGGGCACGGTCCTCGAGGATGGCGAACTCATGATCCGGCCCACGGGCGTGGGCGACGGCACGCGTCTGCAGCAGATCGTGCGCTTCATCGAGAATTCCGAAGCCGCCAAGGCCGGGATCGAAGGCAAAGCCCTCAAGTGGGCGGACCGCATCGTTCCCTATCACTTCCTCCTCGCGGGGCTCGTGTGGCTCGTGACGCGGGACTTCGCGCGCATGGCGTCGGTTCTCATGGTCGACTTCAGCTGCGCGCTTCGTCTCGCGACCCCCTTGGCGATTCTCACCGCCATGCGCACGGGCACGCAGCGCGGCGTCGTCGTGAAGGGCGGAAAGTACTTGGAAGCCCTCGCCGAAGTCGACACGGTGGTCTTCGACAAGACGGGGACGCTCACGGCGAGCGCCCCGAAACTCTCGGACGTCGTTTCCCTGGACGACCGGCACGATTCCGACGATCTCCTTCGTCTCGCCGCCTGTCTCGAAGAGCACTTCCCGCATCCCGTCGGCCGCGCCGTCGTGCACGCCGCGGAAGCGAAGGGTCTCGCCCACACGATCGAAGCGCACGACGCGAAGATCGACTACGTGGTGGCCCACGGGATCGCTTCGGCGGTCGAAGGGGAGCGCGTGCTCCTCGGTTCGCGCCACTTCGTCGAAGAGGACGAAGGGATTTCGGTGGCAGTCGCGCACGAGGCGGCGGAACGTCTAGCCCGCGAAGGAAAGTCGATTCTCTATCTTGCGGTCGGCGGACGACTCGCCGGCCTTCTCGGGATTGAAGACCCGATCCGCGCGGAAGCGAAGGCCGTGATTGCGGCTTTGCACGAGCGCGGCGTCAAGGAAGTCTGGATGCTTACGGGCGACGACGAGCGCACCGCTCGGGTCGTCGCCAAAACGCTCGGGATCGACCACTACCGCGCGGGCATTCTTCCCGCCGACAAGGCGGCCGTCGTGACGGCTCTGAAGGAAAAGGGCGCCAAGGTCCTCATGGTGGGGGACGGTGTCAACGACAGTCCGGCGCTCTCCGCCTCGCATGTGGGCGTCACGCTTCGCGACGGCGCGGACATCGCGCAGGAAGTGGCCGACGTGGTGTTGACCGAAAACACGTTGACGGGCCTCCCCGTCGCGATGGACCTCGGCAAGGCCGCGATGGCGCGCATCCGTCAGAATTTCGTCGCGTCCGTCGGTCTGAACGGCCTCTTCCTTGCGGGCGGTCTCACCGGGACCCTCATGCCCGCCGCCGGAGCGCTCCTTCACAACGGCACGACGATCGGCGTGTGCCTCAACGCCATGCGCAATCCCGATGCCAAGGGGATCAACGGCAAAGATCTTCTCTCCGACATCGGGGAGAACCTTCGCCATGCGATCTCGCACGTCACCGACACGCTCGAGCGTGCGGAAGGCGCGGCCTCGATGCAGACGGGCGGTCAGGGTGGCCGGGGCGGTCACGGGCGCGGACGTCTTCCGACGCTCGCCTGACGCCGACGATCTGCAGATACAGAACGACTTAAGGAGATCCATCATGCAAGCAATCACGACCGAAAGCCTTCTCGCTTCGGTGCGCTCCTTCGTTCCGGGGCGGCTTCGCCTGCGGCACCCGGCTCTTGCCGAACTCTCGGACGACTTGGCCGACGGACTCGTTGCCTGGCTCAAGACGAAGCCGGGCATGACGGAGGTCACGCTCAACCCCCGCGTGGGAAGCCTTCTTCTTCTCTGGGATGAGTCGCAGGCCGACTGGACCTTTGAAGACTTGGCCGAAGAAGCGGCCGGGCTTTTCGCGCTCTTTGCGCCCGCGGACGAATCCGTCTGCGGGGTCGACGGCGAGTGTGCCGAGCCGACCTGCGAAGCCTGCGAAAACGCCGGGGAGGTTTCGTCTTCGGGTGAAAAGGCCGAGTCCTCGACGGAAGACGCCGGCCGTTGCCGCGCCTGCGCCTCCGTGAAGGCGTCGGTCGAGACCCTCGCCGAAACGCTCGAACCGGCGGGGGAAGCACTGAAGCGTTGCGGTCAGAAGGCGCTCGACCTCGTCGCGCCCATTGTGGTGCCCGAGAAGAAAGCGAAGGCGGGCGCCCGCACGCGCCGCGTCGCGCAGAACCGTCTGATGGGCGGGGCGCTCGCGGGCTCCACCGCGGCGATCTTCCTTCGCGCCTGGAGCGCCCACTGGGTGCTCGGCTCCGTCTTCTTCGGGTTCCTCGCGGTGCACCTCTGGCAGCACCGCCGCGTGCTCTGAGAAACTTTGCGCCCGACGGCACGGCGCCCTGCGGGGCGCCCGTCTTTCGGGTAGAGTGGGGCGGACGTTCTGCGTGAAGCCTCTGACTTCGCGCGGACGCCCGCCTTTTTCCTTGACCGTTCGCCCGAGTACTCGACGGACGATTTTCTCCCTCTTTCTCCGGAGCCGCCATGCCCGTCAAAACCATCCGCGCGGTGACGCTTGCGATTCTCTTTCTCGTGGCGCTTGCGCTCGCCTTTCTCTCCTTTGCGCTCCTGCTTCTTGCGGTGGTGCTCTGCATCTTCTTTGCGCTCCTCGCTTTCCTTGCGGCGCCCGAAGAGACGAAGGCCTTCGTGCGGGGTTCGCGCGACACGGTCGACGCCTGGGTGCGCGCCATGGTGAAGCTCGTCGAAGACGCGGGCCGCATGATGGAGGCGTGGATGGCGAGGTTTGCCGGAGGGGCGGCGCAGGCCCCCGGGGCGAATGCGGGGGAAGAGGATGTTGTGAAGAAGCCGACGGCGGCTTCGGAAGACGCGGCGGACCATCCCGCTCCAACGAAGGAAGGTGCCTTGACGGAGGACCCGAAGACGAGGGAGAACGTCGGAAAGACGGCCGAAGGTTGAGGTGGAGGGCCTTTCGAACGGCCCTGCATTCCCCTGCACAAACGAAAACCGGCGATCCGCGCAAAGGTCGCCGGTTTTGTCGTACTGGGGGAAGGGAAGGAATCGGGACTCAGGCGAGCGCTTCGGGCGACTCGGGGAGAATTTGTCCGCCGTCCACCACGATACTTTGTCCGGTAATGTAGTGCGCTTCCTTCGACGCGAAGAAAAGCACGGCCGTCCCGATGTCTTCCGGGGTGCCGAGGCGCTTCATCGGGATGCAGCGCGCCATTTGAGCGAGGTACTCTTCACCGAGGCCGTCCAGACCCTCCGTCGCGATGTTGCCCGGCTGCACGGCGTTCACCGTGATCCCGTAGGGAGCGAGTTCGATAGCGGCCGTGCGCATGAAGCCGAGCTGCGCGGCCTTGGACGCCCCGTAGTGCGCCCAACCGGGATACCCCGTGATCGGGCCCGTGATGGAGCTCGTGAGGACGATGCGTCCGAAGGCCTGCTTCTTCATGACGGGGATCGCCGCCTGCACGGAGAGGAAGGTCCCCTTGACGTTCACGTTCATCACGCGCTCGAAGTCGGCTTCCGTCATTTCTTCGAGCGTCGCCTGCGGGAAGATCCCGGCGTTCGCGCAGAGGATGTCGAGACGACCCCAGCGTTCCACGGCGCGCTTCACCATTTCTTCGCAGAAGTCTCGCTTCGTGACGTCTCCCGCGATGCCTTCGGCTTCGACGCCGAGACCACGGAGTTCTTCCGCCGTTTCGCGGCACTCGTTTTCTTCGAGTCCCGCCACCAACACGTTGGCGCCCGCTTTGGCGAGCACCCGGGCAATGCCGCGGCCGATGCCGCGCGAGCCGCCCGTCACGATGGCCACCTGATTCTGAAGTTGTCCAAGCATGCGAAAACCTCACTCAAAAGGGATGATGGGCGCCGCCGGGAAAAGCGGCGGGGAAAGGCGCGTGGTGCGGGCGAAGAATCACCCGAAGATCTTGCACCAGAGCCAGGCGGGAACGCCGAAGATCACGAGGTAGGTGATGATCATCGCGGCGGCCTGCACAAAGTGGCTCTTTGAGATCCCCAGAACGATCGGGCCGAGACCGTCCCAAACCTTGAAGAGGAGAAGGAAACTCGCGACGGCCCAGATGAGGCCGAAAACAATGGAAAAGAAGGTGAACATGACGTTTCCTTGAAATCGGGATGAAAGGGTTCGCCCCGGACGAAACCCGTCCGGGGACTTTTGCGAACTCATTCTAAGGGAGGAGCCTTAATCGCGACTGAGAGGGAAAACGCTTGTTTTCGACTGTGGTTTGGGAACGGTCGTCCTGAATGTCTGTGACAAGAAACCGCTGGAAACGCTTGGGATGCAGAGGTTCGGCGGGCGGTTGCCGGAGGCGGTTTGAGAAAGGTGAAGCGCAGCGGTTCGCTTATTTCTTCTTCGCGCGCGTGAGCCGCACGACCATGACCGCAAGGAGCGCGATCCCGACGAGTTCCGCCGTGTTGAGCGTGAGGTTGAGAAGCAGAACGCCCAGCACCACGGCCGTGAGGGGTTCGAAGTTGGCGAGAAGCGCCGTGGTCGGGGCCGAGATGTAGGCGAGGCTTTTGAGATAACACCAGAAGGCCGCGACCGTCCCGACGGCGGCGATGTAGAAGTACAACCCCGTCGTGACGAGGTTCCATTCCACTTCAGCGACGGCGGGCGGATTGATGAGGCAGAGAATCGCGCCGCCCAGGGTCATGCCCCAGCCCACGACCACGCCGACCGAAAGGTGCGTGAGCATGCGTTTGGGCTGCACCGTGCAAAACGCCCCGCAGGCGGCCGAAGCAATCCCCCAGAGAACCCCCGCGGGCGAAAAGTCAAGGGTGGAGAAGTCGCCCTTCGTGACGAGAAGCGAGACGCCCCCTACGGCCAGCGCAATCGAAAGCCATTCGTCGCGCGTGATGGCGCGGTGCTCCGAAGACGCGGTCCACCCGGTTACGAAAAGCGGTCCCGTCGTGACGGTGAGGGCCGCCGTCGCGGCGTTGGCGTCCCGAATCGAGAGAAAGAAGGTGAGCTGAATCCCGAGCATTCCGAGGGCGTAGAGGATGAGGTCGCGCCGGTCCTTCGCGTCACGAAGGGGGGTGAACACGTTTTTCTTTGCAACCAAGGCTTCGACGGCGAGAAGCAGAACCCCAGCGCCCGCGAGTCGAAGCGCCGAGAGGTCGACCGCGTCGAACGACACCGATTCCATCAGGTATTGCGCCGCAATGCTCATGGACCCCCAGAAGACGCCGGCGGCGGAAGCGAGAAGAATGCCGATCATGGGACGCGGGAGCATCGGAAGACCTCGGAGAGGAAGAGAAACGGGGGACGAAAGTCCCGGGTGACACCGGTTTGTAAAAGAGTTGTCAAGCGGTGTCAAGGGGTTCGAACAATCGAAAGTGTAGCAAGTTCTGTACGGGGTGGAATGCCTTGGAACGGGCGGGATCGGGAGGAGGGAAAGAAGAGAGTGGAGAAAAGGTCGGGAGTGCAAAGTGACAACTATGCAACAAAAGTGAGTGTGCGTGCTGTACTGTGTGATTAGCTACTGTTGCAGGCTATGACGGAAAGAAGTAAGGGTAAACCTCTATGGGGGGGGGGTAAAAGTTATGGAAAGATGCCCTCGTCCGAACGGCAAAGAAGTCCCTTACCTGAAGGCAAGCGGGTGAAGGGCGGCCGTGAAGGATGCGGGGTCCGACGATCCATTCCATTCCCGTCGGATCCCTTTCACAGATCAGACTTACATAGAAAGGTAATGAACATGTTCAAGAAGTCTCTGATTGCTGTCGCCGCCCTCAGCGCCCTCGCCGGCTCCGCCATGGCTGCTGACGTCACGATCTACGGTCGTATCGACACGGGTTTCCGTTATTCGAACGTTGACTACGACGTCCCGGGTGTTGACGATAAGTCCACCTTTGAAATGTCCTCCGGCAACTACACGGGCAACCGCGTCGGCATCAAGGGTTCGGAAGACCTCGGCAACGGCATGACGGTTGGTTTCGTCCTTGAAAACGGTTTTGACTCCGACGACGGTTCGTTCGATTCGAACGAAGACCTCTTCGGTCGTGAAGCTCTCCTCTACGTTGAAGGCGACTTCGGTAAGGTCGGTTTCGGCCGCATGGGCATCCTCAACAGCACGGCCGGCTCGTTTGCCATCGGCAACTTCACGCCGTGGGGCACGGGTTGGGGTGCGGTCGGCGACCAGTCCCTCATCTTCGGCGCCAACATCGGCTCCCGTTGGGACAACATGATCTCCTATCGTTCGCCTGAATTCGCCGGTGTTCAGATCCACGCTCAGTACTCCTTCGGTGCGAACACGACTGGTGACGAAGTCGAAGGCAAGACCACGACCGACCGCTACTATGCTCTCGGTGCGACGTACAAGAACGGCGGCCTCAACCTGATCGGTATCGTTGACTCCATCAATGAAAAGCATGCTGCTGGTACGGAAGATCCCGACGACACGCTCCGCGTGACGATCGGCGGTTCGTATGACTTCGGTGTTGTCAAGCCCTATTTGTCGGCCGCCTACTTCAAGGACGCCCGTATGAAGAGTTGGATGGATAGCTACAATACCGAAGGCAAGACGGGAACGTTGGATCAGCTTAAAGGTGACTGGGACGGTTACGGCGTGATCATCGGCGCTTCCGCTCCGCTCGTCGGCGGTACGGCTCACATGACGATCGGCTACATGGATGCTGAAGCTCAGAAGGACTACGTTGCGACTTTTGATCCCAATGGTGCTGACTTGACCCGTTACACCTTCGCCATCGGTTACGAATATCCGCTCAGCAAGCGCACCAAGGTCTATGCTGACGCCGGCTACTTCAAGGATGAAATGGACTACAACTCGAAGGATTGGATTGATCGCGATCCGGAAGGCTATCAGGCTGCCGTCGGTCTTGTTCACTTCTTCTAATCGGCGTTTGATTGAGTGTTCAAACACCTGATCTAACCTGATGAGAGAGCCCTCCCCGAACAATCGGCGAGGGCTCTTATTTTATGAATGAGAGGGTGGAGTGAACTTTTTGCCACAAATTTTAATTTGCAGAATTTTCCTTGTGGCACTGCGGGAATAGTAGTGTCCCTTTGTGGTCTTGAGGGTTACTACTTAGACGATGGAGGGAGGCGTGCATGAGAACATGATCCCGCCTAAGTAGGTGAGAGAACTCCAGGTTCACCGGGGGCTTGCCAATTTCCCGGGAAAGTCACCGCAAGGGTTGCGACAGATTCCTGATCTACAGGTTACAAAAATCTGTCGATCGGAATAGCGGACTTTTCGTAGAGAAAACGTCCGGCGAAGACACGCTAAGTCCTTCGCCTATTACAACTTATCTTCTAAACATTAAGGAATGGAAATGTTGAAGAAATCTCTGCTTGCTATGGCCGCCATCGGCGCTTTTGCCGGCTCTGCGGTCGCTGCCGACGTCACGCTTTACGGCTTGGTCGACTACGGTTTTAACTATCAACACACGGACGGTGATGTCCCCCACGAAGATGCTGGTGACAGCTTCACGATGCGCTCCGGCATGAATTCTGGTTCCCGCTTCGGTCTGAAGGGTTCGGAAGATCTCGGCAACGGCATGAAGGTGGGTTTTGTTCTTGAAAACGGTTTTAATGCCGACGACGGTTCGATCGACAACGGTGGCCGTCTCTTCGGTCGTGAATCGCAGGTTTACCTGCAGGGCGATTTCGGCACCCTGTCGTTTGGCCGCGTCGGTCAGCTCGCCAGTGCCAATGGTACGTACGCTCTTCTCGGTAAGACTTCTCCCTTCTCCTCTGGTTGGGGCGACTCTGTCGGTCAGAAGTATGTGACGGCTAATGGCTGGGCCCGTTTCGACAACACTGTCACGTATGTTTCGCCTGATTTCGCTGGCTTCAAGGTTCACGCCCAGTATTCGTTCAAGAACGATACCTCCAAGAAGGGCGATGAAGGCAAGTCCAATGCCGACCGTTACTACGGCTTGGCCGCTACCTACACGACCGACAACCTCTATCTCGTTGGTGTCGTCGATTCGGTCAACCACGGTAAGTATCTTTCTTATCTCCAGACCCAGGAATACACCTACGACGACGATCAGTGGACGTTCACGTTGGGCGGCAACTATGACTTCCAGTTCATGAAGGTCTACGCCATGGCCCAGTACTTCAAGAACGCCGCTGGCGTTGGTCAGAAGTGGATTGGCAACACGGGTTTTGGCTCTGATGGTTACACCTATGCCGATACGCCTCTGGCCGAAGGTGCGGACGGCTACGGCATTGCCCTTGGTGTCGGTGTTCCCTGCCTCGGCGGCACGGCCAAGGCTCACATCGGCTACCTCGATGCCGAAGCTTCGAATGTTTGGAGCAATACGGGTACGGACGGCGGTCTGACCCGCTGGAACGTCGCCGTCGGCTACGACTACAACCTCTCGAAGCGCACTTCCGTCTACACGGCCGCCGCTTACACGAAGGATGATCTCGACGGTTACAACGCCAACAGCATTGAGCCTTCCTCCGTTGAAGTCATGGCCGGCTTGATCCACAAGTTCTAAACAACTTGTTGCATCATAGGATCGACTTTTCCTAAAGGAAAATCCCCGCGGAGGAAGGTCTGACAGCCTTTCTCCGCCTTTCTCTATCTTCTAGAACATCAAGGAATGGAAATGTTTAAGAAGTCCCTCATTGCTCTCGCCGCTCTCGGCGCCTTTGCTGGCTCTGCCATGGCTGCGGACGTCACGATCTCGGGTCGTATTGACACGGGCTTCAATTATCACAAGGGCAAGGTCACGGATACGTATAGCGAAACCGTGGACGAAGATTCCTTCGGTATGAAGTCCGGCCAGTATTCGGGCTCCCGTGTCACGATCAAGGGTTCGGAAGACCTCGGCAACGGCATGAAGGCCGGTTTCGTTCTCGAAAACGGTTTCAACGGTGACGACGGTACGATGGGCCAGGGCGGCAAGCTCTTCGGTCGTGAAGCCATCGTTTACCTCGAAGGAGATTTCGGCCACTTCTCGATGGGCCGCGTTGGTGCTCTGACGTCGGGTGTTGGTTCCTACAGCTTCGTCTACAACTTCCTGCCGTATGGCACGGGTTGGGGCGACTATGCCGGTAACTACGGTCAGTTCATGCTCGGTGACCGCGATCGCTTCAACAACACGATTACCTATCGCTCGCCCGAATTTGCCGGCGTGCAGGTTTTCGCCCAGTACTCGCTTGACGCCGACGGTCAGGAAGACGAGAAGTCCGGCAAGAACAAGCGCTACGCCGCTTTGGGTGCCACCTATAACCTGGGCGCCTTCAGCACGGGCCTCGTGGTCGATACGATCATGAACGGTCGTGACGACCCCACCAAGAACACGGAAGACTCCCTTGGCATTTCCTGGGGTGCTTCGTATGATCTCGGCGTGACGAAGCCCATGATTCTTGTTCAGTATGGCAAGAACGAAAACAAGCTCGCTGGCTTCAGCAACACCGACTTCAACTATACGGATGATGCCGGTGCGGGTCGTGCTTGGGACAACGAAGGTCTGAAGGGCTTCGCCATCGGTCTCGGTGCTATTACGCCTCTCTTCGGCGGCAATCTCTACACGACGGTTCAGTATGCTGACGGCGAACTCGACGGTGACCTCTTGGCTCAGGAAGCTGACTTTAAGCCTGGCACCACTACGCCCGATTGGGGTGTGGCGGATGAATACCGTTACTCGGGGGACGTGCAGCGTTGGGGCGTGACGGTCGGTTACGACTATCCGCTTTCCAAGCGCACGAAGGTGTACGCCTTTGCCGCCTATAACGAGGGTGAGTTTAAGTACACCGAATATGCGGTGGCCGATGACACCACGCGTAGCGGTAAGGAAAAGCAGAAGGACATCGAAGCCGGTTTCGGCTTGATCCACTACTTCTAATCAGCTGTCTCCACACCTGAGTTGAGCTAAAGAGAGCCTCGTCCGATTCGTCGGACGAGGCTCTCAACGTATTGGGCGTTCAATCTTGCTGAGTGGCGGCTCTCTTGTCGAGATTTCCTTCTCATTCCGTTCGGCGGTTTTCGCGCGCCACTCAAAGCAACTCCAGCGTCCTGATTGTCCAGTCCACGCTCGCGCTCACGGTCTGCAGAACCTTCGCCGTCCTGCAAAAGAGCTTCTCTTCGAAAAGATCGTTGCGGTAGGAGAGTTCCACCGAGTCCTGTGAGGTGTGGAAAGGAATCTCGCAGACCGCAAGCGTCGGGAAGCGCTCGAGAAAGCATTTCGCCGTGTGCACGGGCACGGGCACGAGCGCGACGCGGTCGGTGCCGAGCAGATACTGCGGCACTTCCGCGTAGTGCGACGTCATCACATCCACCCGCCGCCGATGTCCGAGCCGCCGAAGATACCCCTCCGCCACCCCGAAGGGGCCGCCGTAGTGCACCACCACGTGGGGCCTCGCCGCATACTCGTCCAAGGTCAACGGTTTCCCTCTTTTCTCCGGATCGGGCTCGTCAAAGAGACAGCAGTCCCAATGAAGTCCGAAGGACTCGCGTGCGACGGCGTTCGAGTGCGTCCCTCTGCCCGTCACCGCGAAGTGCGTGGTGCGCGAGAGCAGGGCGCGTTCGGCAAGAAGGGCGTTCGTCTGCCGGAGAATGGGCGTCGCTTCGGGGAGTTTTTCGCGAAAAGCATCCGTGAGAATTCTCCCGAGCACGATCTCAAAGTCGTCCGAGAGGGAGATCACGACTGCGCTTCCCCGCTGCATCTCGCCGGGGAGCGCCCGGGCGCAGGCTCCGAGCGCGTCCGAGACCGCGGGAAAGAGTTCTTCGGCAAAGATGCTCGGTGCGAGCTCCTTGTCGGACGGTAGAAAAAGGGGATCGCCGTAGGCTTCGCGAAGAAGTTTGAGGTGCTCGCTCACTGTCGAGACGGCAAGTCTCAACTCCCGTGCCGCGCGGGTCATGTTGCGCTCGCGATAGAGCGACAGGAAGGTCTTGAGAAGATTGAGATTGAAGTCGGCGGCGTCGGGCATGGGAGCAAAGCAGTCGTAAAGATAGGAACGTCGGTTCGGATAGGTCTGTGGAGAAAATGATGCTACGGATCCGCCGTCGCTTCATTTTTCAGGACAAAACATTCCCCCGAGCCCTGCGGCCCGAGGGAGTGAAAAGGGAACGGCCGGAGAAACGCCCCGGCCGTTCCGGGGGAGATCAATCCCGATCGATCAGTCGAATCTCAATGCCCGGACTTGATCGCGTCCATGGCGTAGCGGGCGGCGAGACGTCCCGACGTCAGCGCGAAGGACGAAGTGGCCCCTTCGACCTTGATGTCGTCCGTGTCCATGAAGAGCCCGCCCATGTCGGCTCCGGCCATGTAGAGGTTCGGGATGCTGTCGCCCTGACCGTTCAAGGCTTCGAAGCGGCGGTTGATCTTGATGCCGCCGAGGGTCAGGAAATAAGTGCGGATGCCCTTCAGAGCGTAGTAGGGACCCTTTTCCATGTTGAAGGCGGCGATGTGCTCCTTCTTGCGCCCGAACTCGGCGTCGACGCCCATCTTCGCGTATCCGTTCACCTTTTCCATCGTGGCCTTGAGATTTTCAAAGGGCACGCCGATCTGCATGGCGAGATCTTCGAGGATGTCGGCCTTGAAGGCCCAGCCGCGCTTCATGCCTTCTTCGAAGGTCTTGGGAAGGGCCTTCAAAGGCGTTCCGACGGTGACGATCGCGTTGAACGGAATGAGCGGACCGGTCGCGATGAGCTGATCGAACTTCGCCTGGTCGAGAATGTTGTACATGATGCCGCCCGCCGCGGTCATGGCGGCGTAGACCTCGGTGAAGACCGAACCGCGCGACTCGTTGAAGAAGCGCTCGCCGTTGCGGTCAATCCAGAGCCAGGGCTGCGCGAGGGCGCAGCAGCCCTTCTTCAACCAGTCTTCGCCGTTGAACTGATTGATCGGGGGACGGTCGGGGAGGTAGGGAGCGTTTCCTACCACCTGCGACATGCCGGCCGTGGCGCCGCCCGCCTTCATCGCCATGTTGATGCCGTCGCCCGTACGGCCGTCGATGAGCGCGCTGCGAAGCCAAATCGGTTCGGAAACGCTCGGGTCGCTCGAATCGGGCACGTACTGCTGAATCATGCCGGGGTTCGCGGCAAAGCCGCCCGTCGCGAGAATCACCTTCTTCGCGCGCACGACGACTGTTTCGCCCGTCTTCGTGTTGACGGCTTCGACGCCCGTCACGCGTCCGTTCGTGAGAATGAGCTTCTTGGCGGGGGTTTCGGTGAGGATCGTCGCGCCCTTGGCCTTGGCGGATTCGGCGAGCTTCGCGATCACGCTCGAGGCGCCGCCCTGAAAGAGGTGCCAACAGTGGAAGGACTCTTCTTCGGGCATGATCGTGCGGATGCCGCGGATTGCGACGCCCTTGTCGACGACCCAGTCAATGGTGGCGCCCGATTCGGCGATCAGCTGACGAACGACGTTCGGATTGGTGCGGTAGTGGTTGAATTCAAGGAAGCGGTTGAGCGTACGCTGCACGTCCCATTTGATACCGTGCTCCTTTTGGTAGCGCGTGCCGATCCCGAGCGACCCTTCGGGGAAGTTGCCGGCGCCGCCGAGGATGGCGAGTTTCTCAAGCACCACGGGCTTCAGGCCCTTGTTGGTCGCTTCGGCCGCCGCTGCGATGCCGCTCAGGCCCCCGCCCACGATCACGAGGTCCGTGTCCATGACGCGGGTCGCCGCAAAGGCGGGCGTCGAAAGAAAACCCGAAGCCATGAGAAACGAAGCGGTCGCCGTCAGAAAGAAACGTCGTTGCATGGAAAGTCTCCTTTTGCGTTGAGTTCCCCTCCATGATGCGTGCCGCCTCGTTCGACGTTTCGAAAGCCGCATTCGTTATTTCGAACGGCGAAAACCGGCGCGCAAAATCCGCGCCGCAGGGATCAGGGTCGGGATGAAAAGATTTCTTTGATCGTGTTGGTGGGAGGGTGTGATGACCGACATTTCTTCTCCTGCAGGGTGTGTGGTGTGAACACGTAAAAACGGTGGTCGATTGGACTTCGTGCAACAAATTTGTTTTCTCTCTTTCCCGTCCCTTCGCTTCTCCCGTCGGGTTTACCTGCGAACGGGTGCGAAAAATCGTCTTCAGGGGGTGCGGAATGCATGTGCGAGGATGAGCCAACCCCACACGGGAAGGTCCGCGGCTCGGCGCGCAATGCCGCGGGAACGTTTCCCCGGGACTTCAACCACAGGTTCCTCTCCATTGTTTCGGGACCGTCAAACTCAGTTAAGGACACAAGACATGATCAAGAAGTCGCTCATCGCGCTTGTTACGCTTTCCGCCGCGGCTGTTGCCGCCAACGCCGCCGACATCACGCTTTCGGGCCGTATCGACGCGGGTCTCAACTATCACAACGAAAAGGTTACGGGCGAAAAGTCCGACGGCACCTTCTCCATGAAGTCGGGTCAGTACTCGGCTTCCCGCTTTACGCTCAAGGGTTCCGAAGAACTCGGCAACGGTACTTCCGTCGGTTTCATCCTCGAAAACGGCTTTGACTCCGACACGGGCGCCTTCTCGCAGGAAGGCAAGATCTTCGGTCGTGAAGCCATCGTCTACGTGAAGGGCGAATTCGGCACCTTCGCCATGGGCCGCGTCGGCGCGCTCGCTTCCGGTGCCGGATCGTTCAGCCGCATCTACGACTACGCCGCCTTCGGCACGGGCTGGGGCGACTTCGCCGGCGCCAAGGGCGAATTCATGCTCGGCGACCGCGACCGCTTCGACAACTCGATCACCTACGTGTCGCCCGAATTCGCCGGTCTCACGATTTCCGCTCAGTATTCGCTGAAGACGGCCGGCACCGAAGCCGATCACTCGTCGCTCAACAAGCGCTACGCCGCCTTGGGCGCCACCTACAACCTCGGCGCCTTCAGCACGGGTCTCGTCGTCGACACGATCATGAACGGCGCCAAGGACGACTCCTACAACACGGAAGATTCGCTCGGCGTTTCCTGGGGCGCTTCGTTTGACCTCGGCGTCACGAAGCCCATGGTGCTCGTTCAGTACGGCAAGAACGAAAACAAGTTGGGCGGCTTCAACTTCGCCCAGATGTTGAAGGACTACGGCGATGAAGATCATCCCTACGCCGCCTCCCGCAACGGCGGCCTGAAGGGCTACGCCGTGGCGCTCGGCGCCGTCACGCCGATTCTCGGCGGCAACCTCTACACGGCCGTGAACTACACCGACGGCGAACTCGACGGCCGCGCTTACGGCGTGGACTTTACGGACGGCAAGCGCGGCGACGAACAGGGCTACGCCACGGCCGACGTGAAGCGCTGGGGTATTGCCGCGGGCTACGACTACCCGCTCTCGAAGCGCACGAAGGTCTACGGCTTTGCCGCCTACAACCAGGGGGAAGCCAAGGCTTCGCTCTATGACATGAAGGGCCAGCCGGGCAACTCCGGCAAGTTCCGCGAAAAGGACACCGAAGTCGGTTTCGGCATGGTGCACTTCTTCTAAGTCCCTCCTGATCCGGGCCAATGCCCGGACCGTCGGACAAACGGGCTCCTCTCTTCTTTGAGTCGGGCGGAGCCTCCGCGACTCGCTTTCATCGGGCCCCGAAAGCGGGTCGCTTTGCATTCGGACGGGCGGTTTTCCCGCCGTTCCGCTTCCCATTTGCGGGGACGTCGTGAGAAAATGTCGGCTCTCTCAATCGACCCTGCGCCCACACAGAGCGCACACACCACGACACCGAGGCCCGTCATGACCGATCCTCAGAAACCGAAGCTCCACGAAAGCTTCTACTCCGTCTTTTCCTTCGTTTTCGGCTGCATCATGTTGGGCCTTGTCGCCTATCTCGCCTACGACTGGCTGCAGGGATAAGGCGCTTCTCTCACAACGCATCCCTTGCGCCCGCCGCGCTCCCGTACTCTCCCGCAGAGCGCAGAGGCATCGTCATGCTTTCTTTGCGGCCCGCATTTCCCGCACTTCCGCCGTACAGAAAAGCAGAATCCCCGACCAGATGAAGAGAAGCGGCAGGAGTTCCTCCCGTCCGAAAGGCTCGTTGAACCAGAAGATCCCGAGAAGGAGCGTGAGAATCGGGGCGAGATACTGACAGAAGCCGAGCACGTTCATCGGAAGGTTCATCGCGGCAAAGGTGAAGAGTACGAGCGGAATCGAGGTCACGATCCCCGTTCCCACGAGCGCGAACGAAAGAACCGTGTCGCCCGTGAGGAAATGTCCGAGCCCCGCCGACTGCAGGTGCCACGCGTACCAGATCGCAAAGGGGAGCATGACCGTGACTTCGAGAAGAATCCCGATCTGTGCGTCGAGAATGAGCTTCTTTTTGAGCGCCCCGTAGAGGCCCCAGGTGGCGGAAACGCCGAGCGCAATCCAGGGGAATTGTCCGAAGGACGCGATCATGAGGGCGACCCCGGCGGCCGCGAGTCCGATCGCGGACCACTTCATGCGCCCGAGGCGCTCGGAAAAGAAGAGGACGCCCAAGAGCACCGAAATGAGGGGCGTCAAGAAGGTCCCGATCCCGAGCTGCACGACCTGTTCGGTGACGACCCCGATCACGTTGATCCACCAGTTGAGCGACGCAAAGACCGCGGCCGCCAGGAGAATCCCGGCCCGACGAAGGTCACGTCTCAACGTCTCGACGGTTCTCAGAATCTCCCGTCGACGGCCCCGCACGAGAAGAAGTGCGAGCACGAAGACGAAGGTCCACACGACGCGGTGAGCGATCACTTCCCAGGAATCGGCTCGGGCAAGCAGGTTCCAGTAGAGCGCCATGAAGCCCCAGAAGAGGTAGGAGACGAGCGCGGCGGCAAGGCCCGCCCTGCGGTTGGGGCGGTCGGGAGAAAGGGGGCGGTCGGGGAGGGCGGTCGGCATGGTCGTACCTTCGTGGAGACGATGCCGAAAAGTGTAGCGCAGACGGCGAAAAGCTTTTCGGAGGCGCGTTTCGCCCCGAATTTTTGTGGCTACAATGTCCGAACCAAACCATTCTGAGGAGAAAAAACATGAAGGCAAAACGCGTGCTGGCCGTGCACGACCTCTGCTCCTTCGGGCGCTGTTCGCTCACCGCCGCGATTCCCGTGATCTCGGCGATGGGGATGCAGGTGTGCCCGTTTCCCACGGCCCTCTTTTCGAACAACCTCACCTACGGCGAATTCACCTTCCACGACTTCACCGACAAGATGACGGGCTTCATGGACCGTTGGGAGAAGTTGGGATTCCAATACGACGCCGTCTACAGCGGCTTTCTCGCCTCGGTCGAACAGATCGAAGTCGTGCGCGACGCGGTGAAGCGCTTTGCGTCCAAGGAAGGCGCGCTCGTGGTGGTGGACCCCGCCATGGGGGACGACGGCAAGCTCTATCCGGTTTTCGGACCCGAGTACGTCGAGGCGATGCGCACGCTCGTCAAAGAGGCGACCCTCATCACGCCCAACTTCACGGAAGCCTGCTTCCTGCTCGGCGAATCCTGCGGGACGGAGGTTCCCTCGAGCGAAGCGCTTCGCGCGATGACGGAAAAGCTCGCCGCCCTGGGGGCGAAGCAGGTCGTCGTCACGAGCGTGCCGGCGGGTGAAAACGAAATCAAGGTCGTGAGCTTTGATTCGGTCACGGGCGAATACGCCGAGCGCACGACACCGCGCATTCCCTTTACGACCTGCGGGACGGGGGACCTCTTTACGAGCGTCGTGACGGGGTCGCTCCTTCGCGGCGAAACGCTTGCGGCCGCTTCGGCGCTCGCGATGCGGTTCGTGAGCCGCGTGATGGAATTCACCCTGGCGTCGGGGTCAGACCCGCGCGAAGGGGTGATCGTGGAGCCGTGTCTCAAGGAACTTCTTCAGTGAGCCCGAGCTCTTCCGAACCTGACTTGCCCAAGCCCCGGAAGGCGTGATGCTCTCCGGGGCTTTTTACGCCGGCACGAAAGGCTGCGGCAAGTCCGAATCAAAGAGAGTCCTCCCGATCCTTCCTTTGCCGAAAGGAAAACCTGCGGACGAAGGGCCGTGAGGGCCGTTCCGTTCGGTGCGGGCCGTCAGCCGACCGACGCTTCCGTAACGCTTCCCTGCGCGCCGACCGTCTTCGGGGCGGTTTTGCCGCCTTCGCGCTTTGCCATCACCTCGGCCAACTCCGAGCGAATGAAGTCTTCGTATTCGGAAACGAAGGCGGCGAGCGTCGTCGTGCCGCGCTCGATTTCCTGCAACTTCGCTTCGAACTGCGCCGTGAGGACGGCGCTTCGCACCTTGGGCGAGGCCGTGAGGAGCACCTGCCGACCCTCTTCGGTGCAATGGAGTTTCTTTCCCTCGGTCTCGAGGTAGTTCTTTCGCTTCAGCTCCTGAATGATCATGGACCGCGTCGCGGGGGTTCCGATCCCGCCCGCTTCCTTCAACTTTTCCTGCAGATGGGGATCGTCGAAACTCTTCCAGATCGTCTCCATCGCAGCGATCAAGGTGCCTTCCGTAAAGTAGGCGGGCGGTTTCGTTTGGTCTTCGCGCCCGTCGACCGAGAGCACGTCGACGACGTCTCCCTTTTGGAGGACAGGCAGCGTCTGGGCGGCGTCCTCGTCTTCGGGTTCGGCGTCGTCTCCCTTGGACTTCTTCGCCGAGCGTTTTTCCGGAACGCTCTTCTCCACCTTCTGATAGAGCGCCTTCCATCCCTTCACGACGACCACTCGTCCGCGGGCCGCGAAGGTTTCGTCCCCGAGGGCGAGTTTCACGACCGTTTCGTCGTATTCGTGCACCGGGAAGAACTGCGCGATGTAGCGCTTGGCGATGAGGCGGTAGAGCTTTTGCTCGCGGTCCGTCAACTGCGACCAGTCGACCGTGTGTGCGACCGGGACGATCCCGTGGTGCGCCGTCACCTTCTTGTCGTTGAAGGCGGGACTCTTGAGGTTGGGGTTGGCCTTCTCCACGGCCCTGGCGGTCGCGGGGAAGGTCTTCGCAATCGCGGCGAGCACGCCCGGGGCTTCCGCGTGCTGGGATTCGGGAAGGTAGGAGGAGTCCGTTCTCGGGTAGCTCGTCACCTTGTGCTTTTCGTAGAGCGCCTGACAGCCCGCGAGTGTTTCTTCTGCCGTGAAGCCGTAGAGACGGTTCGCCTCAGCCTGAATGTCGGCGAGCGAATAGACCTTGGGCGGATGGACACGCTTTCGCTTCGTTTCCGCGGAGAGGACCGTCGCTGTCTTTTCCTTGGCGAGCTTTTCGACCAAGGATCGCCCCAGGGGAATGTGCAAAAGAAGTTTTCCCTCTTCGTCCATCCCCGGCTGACCGGGCTTGGGTTGCCACTTCGCGCGAAACGTCGCGCCGTCTTTGGCGAGATTCGCCGTGATCGCGAGATAGGGCTTCGGAACGAAGTGCCGCACGGCGTAGTCGCGCCGCGCGACCATGGCAAGGGTCGGGGTCTGCACGCGCCCGACGGCGATGAGGCCGCCCGGGCCCGTGAGGGTGTAGGCGCGCGAGAGATTCATGCCGAGAAGCCAGTCCGCTCGAGAGCGTGCCCGGGCCGCGTCGCGCATGCCGGCGTAGCCCTGGTTTTCCTTGAGCGCGGCGAGTCCCTCCTTGATGGAGGCGGGGTCGATCGCCGACACCCAGAAGCGCTTCACGGGCTTTCGCACGCGGAAGTGCTCGAGGACTTCGTCGACGAGAAGCTGCCCTTCGCGGTCCGGGTCGCCCGCGTTCACGATGACGGCCGAGGAGCGGATCAGCTTTCCGATGACGGAGAGCTGGCCCTTGACGCCCTTTTGCTTTCGCACGAGCGTTTTCCACTCGGTCGGGATCACGGGGAGGTCGCGAAGGCGCCACATCTTCTTTCCGCGCTTGGTGGTCGGAATGTCGTCGGGGAGATAGGCGTCGGGCTCGGCCTGCTCGAAGAGATGCCCGAAGCACCAGGTGACGGAAGCGTCGTTTTTGCAGACGAAGAAGCCGTTTTCCCGGCGGACGATGCCGAGGCCCTCCGCGATGGCGCGGCCGAGCGACGGTTTTTCGGCGATGTAGAGCGTTCCAGTGGCGGGTTCGGGCATGCGGGCTGACGAAAAGGAAGAAAAAAGACGAGGCAAAGTGTAGCGGGTTCGCTAGGGGGAGGAGGGCAAAAGGCGGGGCGTCGGGTTTGTATGCGACATTATCTGTCGCACTGCGTTGTTACACTGAGACTGCAGGATAACCGCACAAGGAGAATTTCATGAACGGCACGTACATTCCGCCGCACCCCGGCCGATATCTCCGGGAAGATCTCGAAGAGTTTGGGATCGAGCCCCGAATCTTTGCAAAACGCATCGGCGTCGAATTGGAAGACCTTCTCGCCGTGCTCGAGGAGAAGGCTCCCATCACGCAGGACCTTGCGGAGAGAATCGCCGGCAACCTCGAAGGCCCGCCCGCGACCATGTGGTTCGCCATGCAGAAGGAATTCGAGGCGTGGCAGGCGGCGCACGGTACGCACGGCGAACCTTCCGACTGATCGCCCGAGCGCTTTTTCAAAACGAAAACGGCTCCGATTTCAGTCTTGAATCGGAGCCGTTCGTCGTGAAGAGACCGGGGTCTTACGCCTTCCACCCGTAATACTCGCGGTGCGCCGCCGTGATCTCGTCGTGCTCGGCTTCCGAGACGAGAATCATGTTGTCGACGCTGTCGGCTCCGCCTTCGGAAATCGGTTGGATGTGGTGCACTTCGTAGCCCTCGGGAAGCTCGTCGTAGCCGTGCTGCGCGAGGAATTCCGACCGCACACAAGGATCCTGCACGGCGTCCTCTGCATCGACGTGCTCGGCCGTTGGCTCCATGCCCGCACCGATGTGGGCGGCATCTTTGTGGCGTCTTTGACAAGATGCACGGTTTAAATCAAGCTCGAATCAGCCTTTCATCCCTTTAAGATCAGGGTTTCATTCGAACTCTTGCGACTTTCAAAACCTTCTCACAGTGGACTTCCGTGGGGATATTTCCAATTTTTGGTGGAAGACGGAGAGTTGACCTGAAACTTTGATCAATGCCAAACATCTTGTTTTGCCGATCCCTTTAGGAAAAGTCGGTAATTTCTTGGAGAAGACCAATGCGACACTTTAGCACGAATGCCACTCAGGCTTTCCAGCCGTAGTATTCGCGGTGCGCGGCGGTAATTTTATCGTGCTCGGCTTTCGTGACGAGTATCATGTTACCGACGCTGTCGGCTCCGCCCTCGGATATGGGGTGGATGTGGTGCACCTCGTAGCCTTCGGGAAGCTCTTCGTAACCGTGTTGCGCCAAGAACTCCGCCCGTACGGCCGGATCGCGCACGACCTCGTCGGCTTCGACGTGCTCGGCCATCGGGTTCTTCCCCGCGTCGATGAGTGCCTCGAGGTCCGACTCGTCTCCCACGAATATGCCGTTTTCGACCGAACCTTCCGGCAGGGACGCATAGGTGAAGCTTCCCTCGGGCACGTCGTCGGAACCGCCAGCATTTGTACCTGCCAGCATCCCGATACCGAGCGACGCTATAAAAGCGGTACGCTAGGTTGTTCTCTATTTGCGAGAGATCTTTCTGGAAACAGAGCTTTGGCGTCTGCAGCGAGTCGTGCGTTACCGTTCAGGTTCTCCTTCTAGTCCGTAACGCTTGAGCTTAGGTACGCGGCTCTGGCCGAGTACCTTCCTCGGCGAACAAGGCGTTCAGGTCAAATTCATCAATCTGAAATTCAAGTTTGGCCGTCAATTTCTGTACGGCCTTCTTGATAGGCGCAATCGTCCATTTCCCGTCAATCTTAGTAGCCGTAATCTTTCCGAGAATAAGTCGCAGATCTTCAAAAGAAATATTTTTATCCTCGCCAATTCGAGTTATATCTGCCATGCAGTCCATCGCCATAGTTGCTGACAAGTGATTTAGAAACAACCAAGCTTCCTGGCTAATACGGTCTCGGATGTAGGACGCGTCAAAATCCAAACTTGCCCCATAGGTCTTGAAAAACTGCTCGATTGACTGACGTTGCTTGTAGGTTCGGTAAACCTGATGACTGTTCAGGTCAGTACGGTTCGTCCGCAAGGTAACGGTTCCCATCTCAGGAATGTCTTGGAGCACCTTTCTCATGTCCCTGGGCTGCAAGAGATCCATTTGTTCGTCGGTCAGTTTTCCAACTCCCTTTTCTCTGCGCAGCAGCTCTTTCTGAACCTTGGCGTCATTCTGTTCATTCTTGCGCTCCGTACGCTCTGCGGCATCGGCAAGCTCGTTGGCGTATAGCTGCGTGTCGAGGTAGACGAATACATTGAACCCATTTCCTTCGATTTTGAAGGATTTAATTGCTCTTCCGTTGTACATAAACAGATCAGAGAAGCAATCATCCGTCAAAGGCAAATAGGGCTCAACCAATTTACTGCCGCGCTTAATTGGAATCACGTAAGAGAGTTTCTTTTCGGCTAACGCTTTAAAATCTTCTTCCGATGCAAACCCTTTGTCGGCTATTACCGTGTACTGACAACTGGAGATTCCAGACTCTTCCAGAACATCAGAAAAGGCGCTGATATTAGGTGTGCTGCCGAGGAATTGCTTGTAGTAGACGGGCATGCTGGTGTCGTTGCCGAGCGTGTAAACGTACAGCAAATTAACCTGCGGCTTGAAGCGACGCTTTGAGTCGTACCCCAGTTCCGCCAGCTCCATTGTTTTGGACGACGTAATCAATCGGTGACCGTCAAAAAGAATAAAGACGTCGCGCTTGTTTACGTCTTCCCTCATGAAGCGTGAGATGGTCTCACGCCGTCGCCCTAGAGTTTGCAACAAAGAAGAATTGCTCAGCGGATCGAACGAAAGATCGGGAATCAAGTGTGCAAGTAAGCTTGTCTCGTAGTGTGCCTGTAGCCGACGGAATCGCGGTTCCTTAATGGCTCGCAGAACGGCTGCGACATAGAGCTTCTCCCAAAGGTCAGGAAAATATTCCTTCAGACGTTCACGCAACGACGCCGTACGTTCCCAGAAATAAAGCACAGCACCGGCTTCGACAACGTCGGAAATCTGACCAACGGGAAAGGTTTTCTTCTGCTCATCAACGAGTCTTCGTTTCGTGGCAACAAGACCGTCGGACGTGATTTTGCCAAGGCATTTCCCGGAGATTTTTCGGCTCCGTTTAATTGCCGGATCGTATTTGCTAAATCGTTCGTAGAGATACCAGTTGTTCCCGATCTTCTTGATCTCGGTGTTTTTCTGTCGCGGAAAATTCAACACATAGTCCGGTTTTTCAGTCATTTGGAGCCTCAGACATACCAACCTAATAGGTTGGGTTATTATACAAGAAAACGAGGTTGCGCGCAACCTCGTTTTCTCAAGTCAGACAGTCTTTTACCCAAAGCTGTCGCTTGCAAAGGAAGTACCTAACTCCAAGCGTTACGGTCTAGTTTCATCCCTTTGATTGCAGGGTTTCATTCAAGGTAGAGGCTGGGTTGCCGAACATCACTGGAGAGTCCCAATCCCTTTGCATTCAGGGCTTCATTCGAAGTTGTACGTGGAGGGATGGGGCATGGAAACGCGGTCTCAATCCCTTCGAGATCAGGGTTTCATTCGAACTGTGGCGGACGAAATGGGCGCTATGTGTACGTCGTCTCAATCCCTTCGAGATCAGGGTTTCATTCGAACTCTTGCGACTTCCAGAACCTTCTCGCAGAGGACTTCCGCGGGAGTATTTCCAATTTTTGTTTGGAGACGGAGACTTGACTCGAAACTTTGATCAACATCAAGCATATTGTGTTTTGCCGGTCCCATTAGGAAAAGTTGGTAATTTCTTGAAGAAGACCACTGCGACACTTTAGCACGAATGTCACTCAGGCTTTCCAGCCGTAGTACTCGCGGTGCGCCGCGGTGATTTCATCGTGCTCGGCTTCCGAGACGAGGATCATGTTCTCGACGCTGTCGGCGCCGCCCTCGGAAATGGGTTGGATGTGGTGCACTTCGTAGCCATCGGGAAGTTCGTCGTAGCCGTGCTGCGCCAAGAACTCCGCCCGCACGCCCGGATCGCGCACAGCGTCTTCCGCGTCGACGTGTTCGGACGTCGGATCCTTCCCCGCGTCGATGAGCGCTTCGAGATCCGACGCGTTCCCTACGAACATCCCGTTTTCCACCGAACCTTCCGGCAGGGAGGCATAGGTGAAGCTTCCCTCGGGCATGCCTTCCGCTCCGCCCGGCTCTGCGTCCGCGTCCACGTCACCTGCGCCGTCGAGAAGACTCGCCCCCGCGAGCGCTCCGATCCCGAGGGACGCGATGAAGGCGGCGCGCTGGGCATTCTTCCCGTTCGACAAAAAGGCCTCGGGGGACGGCGCTTTGGCGGCGTCTTCGACGAGCTGCGCGGTGCCGTCGAGCGCCTGTCCGAACCCCGCAACGACCTGATCGACGCGTCGACCCACGCGGTCGAAGGCCGTTTCGGTGCGCCCGTGACAGACGTCGTTCAAAGCGCCCGCCGCAGTGTTGATCGTCGCGGCGGTACCCGCAAGAATGCCCGTCGCGAGATGCACGCCCGTGCGACCGGCAAATCCCACGACTTGGCAACCGATGCGTACGGCCCGCGATAGGTTGATTCCCTTTTCTCTCTGAAAACGCGCCATTTCTTCCTCCTTTTCTTCCGGCGGGAATCGAAACCTTCGGTCCGATTCCCTCGATTCTCCTCCAAACCTCAGGGCCAGGGGCTCATGCCGTTCCTGTTGCCCCAGGGATCCGTGCTCGGACGGTCCACGTAGCCTCCGCTCGGCGTCATCTCGTAGTCGGGCGTGGAGCCGTAGGACCCGTCGGGACGGATGTAGCTGTTGTGTCCGGGACCGTAGGAACCGTCCGGATGCATGTGATAGTCACCCGAAGGGCCGTAACTGCCGTCGGGATACATCTGGGTCGACGACCCAGAGTGGTAGCTGCCGTCCGGAGCCATCGTCATCTTGCCGTCCGGACCGTAGCTGCCGTCGGGGTACATCTGGAAGGCGGCCGCGGAAAGGCTCACGGCCGCGAGCCCCGCGAAGAGACCGCCCAAAAGCAAGGATTTGGCGAGAGGTTGATACATGGCTTTTCCTCCTTTCTTTTGAAAAATGGGGTACCGGCGCGGAGAATCAGTGGTTCTCCGCGACCGGGATTTGAATGTCGTCGGGTTCGAGCGCAAGTGCGTAGGCGACGAAAGGGCGCTTCCCATAAGTGACGATCCGAAAACGCGCAGCTGCCGCCTTGCCGAGTTTTTTCGCGAGTGCGGAACCGATCTGTGAGCGCTTTTCCTGGAAGTACTTGAGAAAGTCCTCGTCGGATCGGATCGCTTTTCGAGCGCGCTCGATGTCCCCAGGACGAGTGGGAAAGAGTCTCTCGTACAAGGGGAAGAACTCTTCCTCGGCGTGCCGAAGTCCCGGACGAACGGGATCTTCCTTTCTCTTTGCGCGTTCTGCCATCCAATGAAGGGTCGCGTACTGCGCGGGAGCGAGAAGCACGTCGACGCCGTCGCAGACGACGCCCCGCTCATCATCTCGGAAAACGACGGCGGTGGTGGGAAAAAGCGCCCTCTGCGCCTCTTCTACGGCACGTCCGTAAGTGGCGTCGCCGGTGAGAAGGTCTTCGGGCAAGCCCGTTCTCAGCCGCACGATCGGAATGTCGGCGAGCATCACGCGCGCATTCGACGAGGAGAAGGCGACACCGCGGGCGTCCACGATTTCCTTCTCTTCGGGCGGCGGATAGAAAAAGTCGCGGTTCGATTCGAAGGGCTCGTTCACCAAGACGTGCGAAACCGAGTCTCTCGCCCTGGCGAAAAGCGACATGGCGTAGCCCGCAAAGAATCCCATGCTCTTGCGCCCGCCCGCAATCGAGACGTGCACGATCGTGTTCGGGTCCGAACAGGCGTTTCCGATCACGCGAACGATCGTGTCGGCTGCGGCGGCGTTCTCTTCGGGGGTGCGGATGTCGTCAAGTTCCCGTCCTTCGTCGTCCTTAATGACGGTGACGGAATCTTCGTCAAAACGAATCTTTCCGACGAGTCCGTAGTCGCGGCAAAAGGCGTGAAAACGGCCTTCAGTCGGATCGAGCAAGTCGCGCAGGGCACGGTTTCGTCCGTTGCAGGTGGTGATGAGCCGTACTTCGTCCGGGCAGAAACGACGCTCTTTGATCAGGGCCCAAATCGTTTCGGTGACGACCTGGGGCGACATGCCGACGACGGCGACGAGCAGTCTTCTCGGGACTCGCACCGACGTTTCTTCTTTGGAATTTCCAGGTTTCACGTTTTTCCTCCTTTTCATTGCTTTTTACTGACGCAAAGTCAGAAACGCCCCCGCCCTTTGTAGACGTTTCATTCTTCCAGAAGCGCTCGGAACGCCTCTCCTCCGCGCCGCAGATGGGAACGGGTGAGAACCTTGATCTTCTGGTCTTTGGCGCGTTGCAGATCCTTTTCCTTGAGGGGGACGAAAGTGACCAGGACCGCCTGCACGGCGCTCCCCAGTCGTTTTGCAAGCAGTCCGAGCTTAGAGAGTGCGTCGTTGGCGTCGTTTTTGCCGTAGTCGATCGTCTTGCACTCGAACACGTACAGCCGATTGCGATACCAGACCGGGACGTCGAGTTCGTTGTGCGTTCCCGAAAGATTCGTTTTCGATTCATGCCCTTCGCAGTATTCGACCGTGAGGTTTGTTTCGACGAGAAGCCCCGGGAGCCGCAACTTGCGGATCAAGTCGCTGACGTACTCTTCGAGCCAGCCGCCGTTGACGAAGAATCTCGTTGCCTCATTGGTGAATCGGATCTTGTCTCCCCGAATCGAGAGAAGGCCGCCTTTCACGAGTCGATCTACGAGGGCGGCGTGAGCCTGATCGAGATCGATGTCCCTGCCGTCCGCGCAAAGGGTTTCCCTGGCTGAAGATGCCAGGTAATTGAGGGTCGGCACCAGTTTTGCGAAGGAGTCGCTCCGGACGAGTTCTTCCGAGAGCGTGAGGAGCTCCTTCGTGAAGGGCATTGACCGCTTCGTTTCTTCCGCGCGGAACCCGTAGGCGCGCAGGTAGGGAAGAAGGGGGTTCGCAAAACGAAGCGGAATCTTCCGGACCCCGCGGACATCTGCGCCGAAGTAAAGCACTTCCCCCGTGTCGTGCTGAAGGTAGAAGCTGTCGAAATCGGCAAGCTGCGCGACGCGCTGCGCGACGAGGCTCATGAGTTTCGTTCCGCCCGTCAGATTCACCGCGGTCCCCTTGTCGAGTTTCTCGACGAGCGTCAAAAGATGGTTTTCGAGCACCTCCACATCGTAGGCATTGACGAGCGGCACGCGTTCGCATTCGATCGGGTAGGGGAGAAGCTTGATCGCCTCCTCCAGACTGCGCGCGGATTCGGACATCTGAGGCGTCACGGCGAGGAGGACTCGCTTCGGAGCAAAGTTGCGGGCAAGAAGCGGCAGCAGATTGGCGGCGGCCTGCTGCGATACGAAGCAAAGATGAGTGTGAGGAACGGAATCGGACATGTCGAAAGTCTGAAAAAATGGTTATGAAGGCGACATCTTCCCCTTCATGAAGAAAGTCCAATGCTCTTTTTTTTTCACGAAAAAGAGTGCGCGAGAATGAAAAGAAATCGAAATGCGGGATTTTCGGTTCATTTTCACATCAATTCGTACGTCTGTCACGACCGGCAAAGAGGAACGCCGCCGGGACGTCTCGTCACGACGAACTCTTCGAGGCGTCCCCGGAATGCCCGCACGGCGTAGAGGTCGAGTTCCTTTCCGCGGGCCTCGGGCGTGAGGTCGAGCGTGAGCGAGAAAAACCGAGCGCCTCGGGCGCAGACCTCGGACGCAAGTCCCACGGGGAGCGTTCCGAGCACGACGTCGCCCGCCTTCACCTCTTCGTGGCGAAGATGTTCAACCCAACTGTCGACGGGAAGCCCTTCGCTTTTTGCCCAGGCCACAGCTCCGGGGTGACGGGAAACAAACCAAACGGTCATGAAAAGAATCGTCCTTCTTTGGCGTTGAAAAAATCGATGGTTTCGTGGGAAAGATCCTCTTCGGGCTCCATTTCGGAGACTGCCGTTTCTCCGGGAAAGACAGTCCACGTGATTCCGGAGGGGAGCGCCGTTTTTCCTTTATGTCCGCGAGTGCCGCGGGATGGAAGGCGGTAACAGCGGACGTCGTCCTTTTTCAGATTCAGGAGGGGCCGCATGACGCGGGTGCAGCGAAGCGCGTCGCCCGGTGTTCCCTCAAGAAGAAAAACGCTGTATTCGATCGGAATGCCGAAATTGAGCATCTTTCGATGAACCCGTGCGAGTCGTTTCGGATCCCGGATGTCGAAGCCTATGACGTAGGTATTCAAGGGGGCTCCTTCAGGACGGTCGTGCGGCAGACTTCTGCAACATGTCTGCCAGATCGTTCGCTGCACCGGTCAACTGACGGCGGAATTCCTCGGCGAAAGCTTCCCAGGCCGGATAAAAACGCTCGCGGCCGGCTTTGCCAAGAAGGCAGGAACCGTCGTCCGGTGTGGAAAAGTCTTCCGGACGCAACGTTTGTTCGCGAAAACATTGGATGGAGAATCGATCCACTTCGGGACGTAAGGCTTCAACAACGTCGCAGGAGAGGGATTCACGGCCGTACTCGAGCGCATGGTAGAACCCGACGTAAGGGTCGAGACCGGCCCCGTAGAGTGCAATCGACGCCTCGGCCTGCAACAGCGTGTAGCCGAGCGACAGTACCGCGTTGAAGGGGTCTTTCGGCGGCCGGCGGTTTCGTCCGTGAAATCCCAGAGACTTGGGGAGCACTTCAGCGAGCGCCTGAAAGTATTTGCGCGCGGCAACGCCTTCGAGGCCGCGAAGCGAGGCAAGATCGGCGCACGCAGCCATCTTCTCAAGGCTTTCCTTCATAAAACGTTGACGGTGTCCGACAAGAAAGCGGTGTCGAAAGTCCCCGTCCAAGATTGTTTCGAGAAGTGCGATCTGTCCCTTGAGCTTCTTTTCCATCAGCTGCTTGGAGATTTTCAGGCAAAACTCAGGATTCTGTGACATCCGGAATTGAGCGATGCGGCGCGAGGCATCGTTGTGTGGCGTAGCCATCAGAAGAGAGGGCTCCGCCTTGCGGCCTGAGAGCACAACCACGCCGATCCCCTTTTCGCCAAGCTTGCCGAGCAGGTTGGCGTGCAGGATAACGTCGCCGCGAAGGAAGACGCGTTCGAGCGGTGCCAAGGGAATGGTGCCGGCGCGTGCTCCCTTTTCATAAAAGGCGAGCGCTTCGCCGTCGAGGCGAACTTCCACGCCGCGTCGATCAATATAGAGACTGCTCATGTTGGACCTTGTGAACTGGAATGAGTAAATGGGGATGCTGAACAGATTTACATGCGGGATCAGTGATTCAACAAATCAGAAACGGCCGGATGGATTGCTGTTTTGCGGTTCCGAGATAGAGCGGTTTGCTCCGGGAATCGAGTTGAAAATAATGAAGTCGATCCGTTGTGGAATTCATTGCTTTTTGAATGTTGTTGACCATGGCGTGCAACTCATTTTGAGACATCAGACACTCGTAGAAGGATTTTTGTCCACCAATCGCGTGTGCTTTCACAAGGTTGTGAGCTTTTCTTTGAGCGTTGCGGTCGGAAATGTCAAAACAAATTAAGTAGATGCATCGATCCATGGGAAACCTCCGATGAGGTCATTCTATCGTGCTCAAAGAGAGATCTTGAAAATCGCAAGTTTGTGATTTCTGATTTTGTTGTTGGAAGGATCTTAGGTCGGCAATCAATGTAGAAATTAGATGGGGTAAATCCATCCCGTCCGGGATTTTATTCGAATCCATGCATAACCACAGCCGATTCCACGGCGTGGAGTTTCAATCCCTTTGAAATCAGGGTTTCATTCGAACACCTCGTGGAAGCGGGCTTACCAAACATCAGTGGGTCTCAATCCCTTCGAAATCAGGGTTTCATTCGAACGTAGCTTAACGGTAAAGTAATCGGCCTATACCCGGTCTCAATCCCTTTGAAATCAGGGTTTCATTCGAACTGCCCATGGCCTACGGCCAGTCCGCGAAGAACGCGTCTCAATCCCTTTGAAATCAGGGTTTCATTCGAACGCTCCGACGGTAAACGGTATCTCGCAGTTGAGTTCCAGAGGATCTGTTCCAATTTTATCTTTCCCGTCGCGACTTTTCTTCCAGATTTGATTTTTATTAAGTAATTTGTACTTTCCTAACCCAAAAACCGCACTCTTGCCCAGGTGTGTCCATTGACCAAGATAGAGGAAAGTCTGTAACTCCGCGGGCACGTCAAAGAGCGTGAAATTTCCGACGACCCCGCCCAATCGAATCTTCTGATCCTGACGGCTCGAGTAACGACTCCAATTCTGCCAGCGAAGTTGGTTCTCGCAACGGATGCCGCGTGCGAGCGCGGACAGTCGCGAGTAGTCGGGTTCAATCTTCCGGGCGTGAAATTCCATCAGAAGGCCGATTCGCCGAACCAGAGCGTTCAGAAGCGTGCCGGGTTCGATTTCCCGAATCCCGATGTTACGCCCGTTGTTTTGCAGGCGAAGGGGCGTGGCAAAGCAAAGCGTCACGTTTTGCGGCTCGGGAAAGTCGGGGAGCGTGACGGTCTTCGGATGCTCGACGACGGAGCGCTGTGCCGCACCGTACACCGTCTGGTACGTGCCGTTCACTTCGACGTTCACGCTTACGAGTTTGGCGGAACCCTTGGCGACTTCGCCCGCGAATGCGCGCTGCACGGCGAAAATGATGAGCGGCAATTGGTGGAGCGCCCTTCCGATTAACACCATGTGGAAGGAAAACGCTTCCCCGGGTTCCGACGCGTGCCGTCCCCACGCGGGGGCTTCGACTACGTAGGGGTGCGGAATCTGGCTGAATTTCTGCAGAACGTGCTCTTCAGGCGGCGCCGATTCGAAAAGGACGGAGTAAGGGCAGGTGCGGTTGAGCATGCACTCGGGGCAGGTCGGTCGATGTGTCATGCAGGCCGTTTTGCGCAGAGCTCGACCGATGGCTCCGCGGATCGCGGAGCCCGCGTAATCGGGCCAAAACATCGTTTTCGTCACGTACATGTCGAACCGATAGCGCGCGATCGGCCATTCCGTGGGGAGCTGGGCGGTCATGAAAATCAATTCTCCTGTCGCAGGGTGCGGAAGATTGCCTTAAGCTCTTTCGCTTTTTTCCCTTGATACATGTTTTTCGCCTTGGCGACGGGCCCCAGTTCCCGGGCGACCTCGATCTGCAGATCTGCAGACCAAGAGAGTGCCGTCTGAAGGAAACTCCAGACTTCGTTGTACGGTTCGGACCCGGGCTTCACGTCGCCCGAAACGGCCTTCAGTTTCTTGACCAAATCTTCAAGATGAAGTTGCTCGAGAGAAAGTTGCGAACGGCGGACTTCATCGGCGCGGGCGGCCTCTTTGGCAAGCTGCCGCTTCTTCGCCTCTTCCTGCCGGCGAATCACTTCCTCAGCTTCCTTTCGACGAGCTTCTTCCAGACGAGCCTTTCTTTCTTCAAAAAGCTTCGTGAGATCGATGACGGGCGTGTCGGGCTGTTGGGCACAGAAGGTTTTCACCGCTTCCCGCACGGGATCATCGGAACATTCGAGAAGGCACCACCCGAAGGGAAGGGTTTCTTGTCCGTCCATGACGCGCCATTCCGTTGTAGCAGTGTTTTTCCCTTTGATTTTATGTATGGAGGCAATACCGCCCTGCAGGACGATACTTTCCGCTCCGACGTTTTTCCCGATGCGGATGACCGCGACACGGTTGTGACGGATGTCTTCCGCGAGTTCTTGGAGAAGTTGTGAGAAGCTGTTGCTCCAGGCGCGACCTTCAGAAATGCGGGCGTACTTTTCGACTTCCTTTTTCAGGATCGGAGTGTAGTAGGCGTTGAGATCCTTGAAGATTTCCTCGACGCTTCCGTAGACATGGGAAGCGCGTTGCTTGGCATTCGGGGGCGTGAGACTGAGCGACCCTTTGAACGGGCGGACTGCGCCGCGCTCGAGAATTTCGATGGCTGCCCAGAGCTCCCCTTTTTGATTGAGCGGTACGCCGTCACCTTTATAGCAACGTCTCGCGATGGTAATGCGCGAGGGAACGGACTGCGTCGTGAGCAGGTCCGCCACCTTCAAAAAGCGCATGGGAGAGTCCGAGAAAGTGCCGCCGAGGACTTTTCGGTCCAAGTCGTCCTTGATGTTGCGCGGCGCGCCGGCGTTCACGCGGTTCAACAGCGCCGTGTGGATGACGCCTTTGAGGGCGCTGCCGGGGAGGTAGTACGCATCCCCGTCATTTGTCGCGCAGTATGTGGTGCGGGCGATTTTGTTCTGGTTTCGACCTTCTCCCTTTTCCGCCATCAGATGGTAGGTCTTCACGCATTGGCTGCAGATGGGAAGGGCTTTTTCCGCAAAGACACGGAAAGTCTCGGCGTTTCGCTGAAAGAATTTGACGACGGAGGGAATGCTCCCGGAACGTACGGCGCAGAGAAATTCCTGTCGCAACGCCGAGTCCATCGGCACGACGGCAGGGTCGAACGAATAGAGGACGTTGCGCTGGATGACATAGTTCATTGGTTCGTAGTCTTCGCCGCAACCGATGTGAAGGGGCGACAGAGGCGTGAGGGAAATCTCATGGCTCGTGATCCTGGCGTCAGTCATTCGAAATCCTCCTGTTGGAGTCCCCGAACGGGCAGCAAAGGGGCGTAGCCCTGATGCACCGCATCGGCATAAGCCGAATGTCCGGAGATGCCCTTTCCCGTCCATTGCACGGCACGCGGTTCATCGCACCAGAAGAAGGCTCCGGTGTCGGCAAGGACGATCGGCTTCTTGAAGGGCGTTCCTTCGTTGGCGCGGACGTTGCCGTGTCGTCCGAAATAGGTGAGCGGACGATAGAAGGAATGTTCGACGTCAAATCCCGACCCCGAGGGCGCCGAGGCGCAGAGTGCGAGCCATCCGAGGGAGGCGACGTTGTCGGGTCGCTTTTCCATCGCCTCCACGTCGAACTTGCCGGCCCCCGTGCTCGCATCACGGCCAAAACCGAAGCTGCCGACGGACTTGAGAAGATCTTCGAATTCATCGGCGGACAGACGCTCTTCATCGAGGTCGACGTAGAGATCCAAAAGTTGTTCCCGGGCAAAGGCGTTGACGCTCACGCCATAGGGCGCGAAGGGCCCCTCTCCCGTCGTGCCCGTAAGGCGGGATATGCTGTTGTGCGTACACCAGACTTCACGAACGAAGGGACTTCCCTGCGCGGCGCTTACGCCCGCATTGTCCCGAGCTTCGTTTTGCCAACGGGTCGGAGAGGTGTGGAGCGCATCAACCGCAAGCCACTTGAGGGTTTTGAGACGCTTTCTCTCCTTGGCCGTTTCGGCCTGTCGCCAGATATGGGCGGGAATGGCCGGAACGGGAACGAAGTCGTGCGGGAAGGCATCCGAGAGGACGGCGAAGGGGCGTCCCGCGCAATAACCGTCGAGGAGCGCCGTCAGGCGCGCTTCGCCGAAGGCCTCGCGAACGCTCCAGGCAACATGTCCGAAGAGCATGCCGCCCGTCATTGCGGAGGCGAAGGGGGACAAGGGACGAATCTGCACGCAATAGCGAGTCATGAGCAACCTCAGCGCTTTTCAAAGGCGGGAACGGCGTTGAAGCGCTCCGTCGCGTCTTCTCCGTCGACCGTGACGTTTGCAAAGCGGATCTTCCCGTAGCCGCGTGAGGTGGAGCCGCCGAGGCCGTCGAGTTCAAGCAGTTTCATGCCGGCAAAGAGCACGTCGAGGAGGTTCTTTTCTCCGTTGATCACTTTGAGTCCGACGCGGAAGCGGAACTTGGCGCCCGCCGGAACGCGTTCGGTCTGGCGGGGGGATGTTGCCGCACCGGTGATGCGGTTGATCATGTTTTCCGTCTTGACGTCCGTCCAGACGCGGTGGCGTTCGTAGTATTCGCGAGACCAGTCCGGGTCCAGCACAGCATCCCAGAAGGAAAGGCGAGTCGGACCCACGAAGCGCGCCTCGTCGACGTTCGGACGGTCGCTTGCGGCAAGACCGAAGAGCTTCAGAATCCGAAGGGCTTCTTCGTCCTTCGTTGCCTTATAGGTCTTCCAGGAAAGAGGCGTTTCCTCCACGAGGCCGCTTCGCCACTCGAGCAGCGAGCGCATTTTGCCCTTGAGGCTCGAACCCGGAATGAACGGTTCGCCCGTGACGGGGGTCTTCATGACGCTGTTGTCCACGCCGCCGATGTGCATTTCAGTGTCGCTGGCGCCCACGTGCAGACCCGTTTCGCAGATCAGGTCGGCCCGGACGGTGATGATGTTGTCGAGTTTCATATTGCTTCCCCCGCCTTATTTCCGGATTTCTTCAAAGTATTTCTTGTAGCCCATGAAGGATTCGAAAAGGAGCTTTCCGTTCTTCAGGGTTTCGATGTCGCGGATTTGGTCGACGAGCCGCACGAGAAAGTCGAGGCACGTGTCGTCGATGAGGTCCCGCCCGTTTGCGTAGTGGGCTTTCGCCTTCAACATCTGAATGAAGGGTTCTGCCTTTAGAAAGCCCAATTCCGGGTCGCTTTCCTTGAGTACGCGGTCGTGCCAGAAGACGACTTCGTCATAGAAGCGCCGAATCTGTGTCGTGGCGTTCTTTTTATTCTTGTCTCGATCCGGCGTGCAGGCCAGCGCAAGATCGCGGGCCGTATCCGAAAAGAGCTTCCTCTCGGGCGCGGACAAATTGAAAGTGATCATGATGCGTTTCCTATGAGTGACAGACGGCTCTATTTGTGATACACGCGAATGCGGTAAAAGAGGTTCGTGAGCGGTACGCGGAAGCGTTCTCCTTCGGACTCGATCCCCGCGCCGATGACGGAAAGCAGGGATTCGGTGAGTCGCGCGACGTCTCCGTCGTTGTTGCGACAGGCGTCTCTTGCGAAGCGTGCCGTTCGATAACAAAGGCGGCTGCGCCAGATGCTGCTTTGCGGATCGTCGCGCCGGCCGGCGAGTTCGAGAAGCTCAAAGAGCGAGTAAAGGTAACTCGTCGACAGTCCCCAATGTTCCCGAAGATGTTCGAGTTTCTCTTCAATACGGCGCAGTTCCTCCCATTTCGTCCACGGGAAGGTGAGACCGTAGATCGTGACGGCGTTCCGGCCCGAGGCCTTTGCGGCTTCCAGCGCCGCTTCCGCTGCGTCCGAAAGGGCGCGCACGGGAATGCCGGGTTTGGCGACCGTAAGGCCCGCGCTGAAGTGAACTTCCGGATTGTGCGCGGCAAAGTCCTCGAAACGCTCGCGAAGGACCTCGGCGAATTCCTGGGTCTTGCGGCGCGGACCGATGAAGCTGAAGTCGTCCCCGCCGGCAAAGACCGTGTAGATCGACGGATGTTCACTTCTGCAGAGGAAGGGAACGTAGACCGTGAAAAAGGTGTTCATTTCGCGCGAGAGCTGTGCCGTCTTCGCAAACGTGAGACGGCGTCGGGTCGAACCGCCCGATCCCGTCCGCACGGGGTCGGCCAGTCCTTCCTGGAAGATGCGTCCGAGCTGATCGACGTCGCCCTTCAGGTGAACGAGCGCGTCCACGCCCCGGATCGTGCCGTCCTCTTCGAGTACGAGGTCTTCGCGCGAAAGCCAGGAGAAGGGCTTGATGCGCTGCGGCCCCACGTCTTCGGCGTCGAGTCCTTTATAGACGGGGTTCAGATTTTCCTCGCCCTTCGCAAAGCGCGGTACGTAGCGGTTGATCGAACGGCGGGCGAACCCCTTCCAAAGAACTTCGTCCGCCGTGTGCGGGACGGAGAAGTCCCAGGCGCGGCGCACGACGTCGACGCCCCGCTCCCTGACGAGAGAGGAAAACTGTGAACGTCCCGCGAAGACGACTTGGTAGCCAAAAAGCGGCAACTCGAGCGATTCGCAACCGTCGGAAAGCGCTCCGCGTTGTTCGTATCGCAAAAGCAACAGGAGCGAGGTTCTCGGCAGCGCTTCGCCGACACGGATCTGATCGCGAGAGACGGCGCAGGAGGAAAGTCCGTCGGTCTTGCGGTCCGCGGGCCAGCGGCCCTGCCAGGCGCAGACGCCTTCGGGATAGTCGACGGGAAGCACTTCGGGAACGGACGTCCCGGCGCATAGATTGAAGCGCTGCAGCTTTGCTCGTTCGAGCGTGCGAACGAGCTTCGTCATTAGGGCGGGGAGACGATCCGCGGCGAGGTCCGAAAGTCGGGCGCTCTGCCAGACGATGCCGATCCCCGCTTCCGCACAGGTGTGGCGGATGAACCACTCGTCGATTTCGGGGCGCAGGGCTTCGAGCGTTTTGCGGGTCTTCGGCGTATCGGGCGCGACGATCAAGAACTTCCCGGCCGCGTTCGTGAGCTGGGCGGTCGAGGGAAGGTCGAGCGCTTCGAGAATTCGAAGCGAACAGGCTTCCGTGAGAAGCGAGACGTAGAAGGAGCGTCCGCGCAGGATCTTAGCCATCTTGCCGTTCGTCTTCTCGTGCCCCGAGAAGATGAAGTTCTGAATCCCGAAGAAGTCTCCCTGAATGAAAAGGAGCGATTCCTTTTCACGGATCGTGCGGTCGTCGAACGAGGCGGCAAAACTCTCCCGCGCTTCTTCACCGGCTTCAATGCGGTCCAGCCCCCAACGCCAGAGCGCCGCGGCGAGCGCGGCCGAGGTGCGCGAATGGTCGTAGAGCGACACGTCGGGTTCGGCATCTCCTTCGGTCAGGGCCGGTACGGCGTGTCCGAAGGTGAGCCAGAGCGTGTCGAAGGCCTCGAGCCACAGCGAACCCGATGACTTGAGTTCCGGAGCAATCGCTTCGCCCGCGCGGGAGAAGGCGTCAAAAAGCCGCTTGTACTCGCGTTCGGCTTCATCGCGACGAAGGAGGGAAGTTTCCTTTTGCGGAAAGATCGACGAAGCGCTCAAGGGGACGAGAGGCTTACGGTAGTGAAGCGCTCCCGCTTCGCGTTCTCTTCGGTCGAGCCGCACTTCTTCGAGAAGACTGCGGAGTCGAACCGTGATGACGTCCTCCCTGCGCGAAGGTTTCGTTCGGGTGTTCGTCGGGGAAGCGTGGGAAAAGCCCGCGGCCGCCGCGTCGGCGGTTTCAAAAATCCGGCGCAACAATTCCTGGTCCTCGAACAGTGTCTTCACACTGTCGGACTCGGAGGGCAAGCAGGAGGAGGTCGGGCAATCTGCGGCCTCTGGGAGGGCCGCAAAGGAAAGCGCGGCGTGAGGTGTGGACGCTCGGCCACCCGCATCGGACGCCGCCTCCAGTCCGGCCCGTTGGGCCAGAAGCCGGAGGTGACGAAGAAGGGAGGCGTGGGTCACGCGGTTGGTTGCATCGAGAAGGTTCATGATTCCAGTCAGGTCCGGTTGCGCGGATAGAACCCGAAGGTTCGGTCCGGCGATGAGAAAACTATATCACGGGAACCAAAATTCGCAAAAAAGTCGCAAATTTGTGATTTTCCGTAGCTGACACGAGATTCCAAGTGAGATCGGTCTGTGTTGACGATCTTATCTCACATGGAGTTAAACCCATTGACGGCGTCTCTTTTGTGTCTGTCGAAGATGTCGGTCCGGCAGTGATGAGGTCGTTGTACAGAGCGACGTGCGGAAAGGTTTTTTCGAGTCGCCACAATCCGACGGCCATGAAGAACCGGGCTCGGTCTTGCCCGGGAGCTCTGCAGAGGAGCGCTTCCATGAACCGAATTCCGCCTCCTCTCTCCTCGCACTCCGGCGGCATCCTCCGGGAGCTTGAAGTCATTCCCCGTTTTTCATGGAAGAAAGAGTTTGACTTCCATCATGTAGGGTGAAGCTCTGCTTTCATCCCCGTTTTTGGCAAAACGCATCGGTGCGGAAGCGAAGCGGAAGAATTCCCCGAAGCGCGTGAAAAACAGATTTCGCCGCGGGGTACACGGCGCAGAACATAACCGGGCGCGTCAAGGTACGACTGTCGTCACGCGGCTTGTCGTGCAGACGAATTTAGATGCGCGGCGGGCGGATCCGGATTTTCCCGACACAGCTCCCGACTGACCGCTATTAGGTTGCTGTCGAAATGAAAGTGGCCCGCATTCCTCATTCGAGCCGATAGAGACGGCGCGTGACTGCGAGATCTCCCTTCTCATCGGCGGTGATGATCTTGCACGCCCTGCGGGACTTCGAGATGAAGACGACATCCCGTTCCCGAGTCACGTCCGCCATGCAGTACGCCGAAGCGTAAGGAGGACGGCGTCTGAAATCCCGGGCGCATGTCCGGCGGGCAGATCACCGGCGTGACGTTCTTGTTGCTGAGGTCAAGTTGACTCATGCGGCTTCTCCCCGGCGGTTCACCTACATCAAGAAAAGCGTGCTCTCCCCTCTTGAGGTCTGAGGACATAAGAATTTGCAGGGACAGCCTCCGTCCCGTCACAAGAGAAAAGCGTATCGACAGGATGGCAATTCGGTTCGGCGCGGTTCTTCGCTGGAATCGGAGCGGGGTTTTGCGGGATGGGAAAACGCCTTGCGGTAGAATGGATCGGTCTACAATGACAATTTTCGAGTCTCGAGCCTGCGCGGACGGTCCCTTTCCGCTCTGCGCCCGCCCGACGTCTCCGTGCACCAGAAAGCCGGGCGACCGCATCCCCCGAAGAGGACGCACCGGCCGCATCGCCCTCCCTCACGGCGATTCGTCGCGACCCGCGTGGATTCTCGTGCATACCGACAACAACCTATAACTCTGGAGAATCCTTATGAGCGAACGCCAAACCTGGTCGAGCCGTTTGACGTACATTCTCACGGTCGCGGGCGCGACCATCGGTTTCGGCGCCACCTGGCGCTTTCCGTATCTCGTGGGTGAAAACGGCGGCGGCGCCTACGTGCTCACCTTCTGTCTCGTGATGCTGCTCGTGGGCATCCCGATCATCCTCGTCGAAAACGTCATCGGCCGGCGCGGCCAGGCCAACAGCGTCGACGCCTTCGTGCGCGCAGGAATCTCCGACGGCAAGAAGCCGAGCGCCCTCTGGAAGATCTTCGGCTACACGGGACTCTTGGGGGCCTTCGGGATTCTCGCCTACTACATGGTGATCGGCGGCTGGGTCATCTCCTACATCTGGCACATTCTCTTGGGAGCCGCGGGCTTTGCGGGCGGGCTCGATCTTTCGAGCCCCGTCACGAAGGAAGTGACGGAAGCCTTTTACGCAGACAAAATCGAAAACTCGCCCTTTGCGATCGCGTGCTTCACCTTCGTCTTCGTCCTCATCAACTGGGTGATTTTGAGAAAGGGCGTGATCGAAGGGATTGAAAAGTCGGTGAAATACCTGATGCCGATGCTCTTTTTGTGCCTCCTCGTCATGGTGCTGCGCAATCTCACGCTCGAGAACGCGGCGGAAGGCATCCGCTTCTACCTCATGCCCGATTTCTCGAAGATCACCCCGAAACTCCTTCTCGACGTTTTGGGACAGGTCTTCTTTGCGTTGTCGCTCGGCTTCGGCGTGATGATCACGCTCTCCTCGCACCTGAGCCAAAAGGAAGACATGGTGAAGACCGCCGTCATCACCGGGATCATCAACACGCTCGTCGCCGTCATGGCGGGCTTCATGATCTTCCCGTCCCTCTTCAGCGCCCACCTCGCGCCCGATTCGGGTCCCTCGCTCGTCTTCAAGTCGCTTCCGATCGCCTTCTCGCAGATGTTCTGCGGCAACTTCTTCGCCGTGGTCTTCTTCCTTCTCCTCATCATCGCGGCGCTCACGACGTCGCTCACCATCTATCAGGTGATCATCAGCGTGCTCTTCGAGCGCCACCGGATTCTGCTCCACCGCGCGATCAACTGGGTTCTGGGCGGCGTCTTCGTCCTCGGGAACATCCCCTGCATCATGGCCTACGGTCCCTGGCGCGACGTGCGCTTTCTCGAGCGCAACATCTTCGACGCCTTCGACTTCGTGAGCGGCAACATCTGCTTCGTCATTACGGCTTTGGGCGCCACGCTCTACGTGGGCTGGGTCATGAAGCAAAACGCCGTCGCCGAAATCGACAACAACGGCACGATGATCCACAAGTCCACGGGCCTCTGGTACGCGCTCGTGCGCTACGTCATTCCGGTCGTGATCGTCGCGATCTTCGCCTACGGTCTGCGCGGCTTCTTCGCGTAATCCGTCCGCGTTTTCCTCCGGGGCCGTCGGAATTCTCCGGCGGCCTTTTTGCTCTCCGTATTTTTTCCGCTGTTTCCCATGACGACATCCACTTCGCACCGTCTCGGCCTCGTTCTCGAAGGAGGCGGCTTTCGCGCGCACTATACGGCGGGCGTCCTCGACGTCCTCGTCGACGAAGCGCTCCCCATCGCGGGGGGGATCGGCGTTTCGATGGGAGCGATTCACGGCGCGTCCTTCGTATCGGGCCAGAAGGGTAGAAGTCTCGAAATCTACACGCGCTACGCCGCGGACGAGCGTCTCTGGAGTCTGTGGCGCTGGGTGAGGACGGGAAACCTCATCGACCCGACGTTCTGCTACCGCGAGATTCCCGACCGGCTCGTGCCCTTCGACGAAGAAGCCTTCGAAAATTCCGGGAAGGCCTTTTACGCCTGCGCATCAAACCTCGAGACGGGGCGCCCCGAATACCTGCGGCTGCCGAATTTGACGGACGACATCGACGGCCTGCGCGCGTCGGCCTCTTTGCCGTATGTCTCACCCGCCGTGGAATTTCGCGGGATGAAGCTTTTGGACGGCGGCTGCACGGACCGCATTCCGCTAGCGGCCTTCGAGCGCATGGGCTTTACGCACAACATCGTGATTCAGACGCATCCGAGAGAACACGCCGTGCGCGACCGCGATGCCTGGGCAGCGAAGTGGTGGTATGCGAAATATCCGAAGTTCGTGGAGAGCTTTCAAAAGAGTCCCGAGGTCTACGAGGCGACGCAGCGCCTGATCGACGAGCGCGTCAAGGAGGGACGCGTCTTTTCGATCCGGCCCGAGCGGCCGATTCCCGTCGGGCGGCTTTCGCGCGATCCGGAAGACGTGCGGCGCGCCTACGGTCTCGGCGTCGAGGACGCGAAGAAGGCGCTGCCCGCGTTGCTGCAGTGGGTGAACCAATGAGGTCAAAGCGAAGGAACTATGTCGCTTTGCATTAAATCGCAGGACCAGTATGGCGATCTATCAGATGGCGGTATCGACCTTGAAAACGGAGGCGGAACTTCCCGTGAAGAGAGATCTTCGCCTTTCTCGGGAAGAACTCGAGAATTTGGCAAGGGCGCTCGCCGATCCGTATCGCAATGCGGACAGAATCGCGAAAGCTCATGAACGGGTTTCCGCCATGCCCCACAGAGAAGTTTCGAACGAAGAGCGGCTATGAGTCTGCAGTTTGCGCCATTGTGTAGAGAACACGATCGAAAAAGCTTCGGCTACGGGGCCCGAGATGAATCGGTACATTCATCGGTATCTCGCGCAGCAAGTTAACCCGGATATTTCACGCGCCTCTTTCGCTTTTACGAAGAGGCGTTTTCATTGAGTTCGATTGCGTCGTCCGGTGAAGTGCTGCGATGAGGACGGCCGACTCCTTTCGGGAGAGGCGCTCCATGTCGTTCACTGCAAGAAGCCAGCCTTTTCCCGTCGGTAGGACATTTTGGCTCGCTTCTTCGAAGAGGTCGGAGAAGCTTCGGGCCGCCCGCTTTTTCTTTTAGGGGAGAGCGCTTCGGACGGCGCAAAGTGGATTGCGGAAGAAAAATACGACTTTTCTCGCTCGGAAAAGTGCGGATGGGCGCGGGGACGGCAAATCGTTAGGATTTTCCTTCGCTACCGGCGACGTCCTTCGGGGCGTTCGCTTCCAAAAGTCATTTGCTTAACGAAAAGGAGAAAAGAATGACCATCACCGCCAATCGACGCAAATTCCTCGGAGCCGCCGCGGCGGGCGTCTTGACGGGCGCGACGGCGCTCTCGGCGAAGGCCGCCTGCCGCGATCCGATGCCCGCGAAATTCGACGAAATGCACGACGTCGTGGTCGTGGGCTCGGGCTTTGCGGGACTTTCCGCGGCGCTCTCCGCCAAGCTCGCGGGGGCGGACGTTTTGGTCGTCGAAAAGATGGCCTTCATCGGCGGAAACAGCTCGCTTTCGGGCGGCATGATCGCCGTGCCGAATTCGTCCGTGCAGCACGAGCAGGGAATCGAAGACAAGCCCGAAGCCCTCGAAGCCGACATGATGCGCATCGGTCAGGGCCTCGGCGACCCCGAACACATCCGCTTCCTCTGCGAGGACGCGGCGGACACCTTTGAATGGACGCGCAAGGAAATGGGCGTCCGTTGGCAGACGAATCTCACGGGCAAAGGCGGCCATTCGGCGCTTCGCTGCATGATCACGGAAGAGGGCACGGGGCAGGGCATCATCAAGCCCGCGGTCGAGCGCCTCGCGAAGCTCGGCGTCGAAATCCGCCGCCGCACGATTCTCGACACCATCATTCGGGACGCGGACGGGCGCGTGAAGGGCGTCGTCGTGCGCGAAGGCTATGAATTTGGTAAGCCCTCTTCCGGCAAGCGCCGCACGATCGGGGCGCGCCGCGGCGTGGTGCTCGCCTTCGGCGGCTTCTGCGCGGACGTCAACTACCGCCGCCGGCTCGATCCGAAGTTGGGCGCCCAGTACAAGACGACCAATCAGCCGGGCGCCACGTCGGAAGGCTGGCGCGAAGCGAGCCGCATCGGCGCCAACATCATCCAGGCCGACTGGATTCAGTGTCTTCCCAACTGCTCGCCCGTGGAAGAAGGCATGGGAATTGCGTCCCACTTCGCGTCGATCTCGGGTGCGCTTTTCGGGATCTACGTCTCGAGCCTCGACGGGAAGCGCTTCGTGAACGAATTCGGGGACCGCAAGGTTTTGACGGACAGCTTCCTCACGGTCATCAACAAGGGCGGAAAGGCCCTCTCCATCGCCGACTCCGACGGCGTCGCGCATCTCGAAAAGCTCCGTCCGGGCGCACTCGACAAGATGCTCGCCGCGGGAAGCGTCAAGAAGTATCCCGACGCCGATGCGCTCGCGAAGGCCTACGGCTTTGACGGCAAGGTTCTGCGCGCCGAAATCGCGCGCTACAACGAGCTTTTGCAAAAAGGTCGGGACGAAGACTTCGGCCGTCCTTTCGACAAGGCCGCCAAACCCATGAACGACGGACCCTACTACGTCTCCGAAATGGAACCGAAGATCCACCACGCGATGGGCGGCATGGCGACGAAGGTCGACACGGCCGTCGAAGACGTGATGACGGACCGCCCGATTCCGGGGCTCTTCGCCGCGGGCGAATGCGTGGGCGGCATCCACGGAGCCGTGCGCATCGGGGCCTGCGCCGTGCTCGACTGCTTGGTGAACGGCCGCAAGGCGGGCGCCGTGGCGGCGTCGCAAAAGGCCTGGGCCTGATCGGGCGGCGATCGCTCGAAGGGAGCGCTCGCCGGGCAAAGGCGGGCCTCCCTTCTTTTTTGTTTCCGAAATACTTTTTGGGGAACGTTCGTCCGTTTTCGGAATCCCTTTGGAGGAAGAGGCGTCTTCTTCGGCGGGCATTCCGCGGCGTGAAGCGCGACGTTTCCGCAGTCTTCCTCGGAGGCCGCGGTGAAGCCGAACCCGCGCGACGACGAAGAATCGCACGACATTCTGACCTTCGCCACGTTACCTAGGCAGGTTGCCGGGCAAGAATCCCTCCGTTGCAATGAACTTCAGTCCAAAAGGAGGGACTATGACGGCAACGATGACGAAGCGAAACTTTCTCAAGTTCGCGATGGGGTCGGGTCTTGCGTTCGGGAGCTGCGCTTCGGCGGTGGCCCGCGTGGCGACCGACGACATGAAGTGGGACAAGACGACCGACGTGCTCGTTCTTGGCTTCGGCGGCGCCGGTGCGGCGGCCGCGATCGAGGCGAAGAAGAAGGGGGCGGACGTTCTCATTCTCGAAAAGATGCCGCAGCCCGGCGGCAACACCGCCGTGAGTGCGGGCGGCTTCATGTGTCCGGACGACGAAGCGAAGGCCTACGAATACCTGAAGGGCACCTACACCTATTCGCACGCGGAAATGGACGAGGCGCTCCTTCGCACCTTCTGCCGCGAAGTGATGGATCTCAAGAACTTCGTCACGGGACTCGGCGACGACGTCAAGCTCTTCGTCTATGGTTACGCGGGCTTCAAGAATCTCCCCGGTCAGGAAGTCATCAAGCGCTATCGCGTGCGCGGGCAAAAGGGCGGTCCCAAGAAGGGCGCGGGCGACTGTCTCTTTGACGTCCTGAAGGGCGCGGTGGAGAAGGCCGGCATCGAATACATGACGGAAACGCCGGTCGTCGAAATGATCCGCAAGGGCGACATGGTCGTGGGCGTCGTCGCGAAGCACAAGGGTAAGAAAATCACGGTCCGCGCCCGCCGCGCGGTCGTGCTCGCCACGGGCGGCTTCGAATTCGACCAGGAAAGCCTCATGAACTTCACGATGGGCACCGGCATTGGCGCGCTCGGCAATCCCGGCAACACCGGCGACGGTCTGCGTCTTGCGCAGTCCATGGGCGCGAAGCTCTGGCACATGAACGCCTACTCCGCCGGTCTGGACGTCCGCTATCCGGGCTATGCGACGAACGTTGCCGCCTCGCTCAAGGGTGCGGGCTACATCTGGGTCGACCAGGACGGCCGCCGCTTTTCGAATGAACTCACGGACGGTCACTGCCAGATGTATGTCGCGAGCCAAATCGACGCCGTGAACCATCGTTATCCGCGCATCCCGTGCTACCTCGTCTTCGACCACGCGACCCTTCGCATGGGGCCGCTCGGAAGCAGCCTCGGTTCCGGTTGGGCCATCAACCGCGAACACCACACCTGGTCGAAGGACTGCGAAAAGGAAATCGAGATGGGCCTCGTCAAGAAGGCCAATACGATCGCCGATCTCGCCCGCGCCATCAAGGTTCCGGCCGAAGAGCTCGAAGCGACCATCAAGCGTTGGAACGAAGACATCCGCGCCGGGAAGGACACGCTTTTCGGCCGTCCCGTGAAGAAGGCCGCGAAGTCCTACGCTTTCGATGCGCCGCTCGTTTCGGCCCCGCTTGAAAAGGGGCCGTACTACGCACTTGAACTCTGGCCGACGCTTGTCAACACGCAGGGCGGTCCGCGCCGCGACGAAAAGGCCCGCATCGTGAGCGCCCTGGGCAAGACCATTCCGCGTCTCTACGGCGCCGGCGAACTCGGCTCCATGTGGGGGCCGATCTATCAGGGCGCCTGCAACAACGCCGAAGCCCTGGTCTTCGGGCGCATCGCCGGCCGCAACGCCGCCGACGAAAAGCCCTGGTGCTGAGAATCGGGCTTGTCCGATGAATGAAGTCGCTCGAGACGGTTGAGGCCGCCCGGGCGACAGGAACGCCTCCGCGCTTTCGGTGCGGGGGCGTTTTCGTAATATCAACTGCAGAGGCGATTTTGTTGGTATTGACACCGTAGCATCAACTGAAACGCCCTTTTAGTTGGTATTAGCCGCTAATGACAACTAAAACGGGGTTTGAGTTGGTATAAGGCCGCTTATTGCAACTGAAGTGGCGTTTGAGTTGGTATAAGGCGGCTTGTTGCAACTGAAGTGGCGTTTGAGTTGATATAAGGCGGCTTGTTGCAACTGAAGTTGTGTTTGAGTTGATTTAAGGCTGGTTAGTACAACAGGAGAGTGGGCAGGACAGACGCTTTCTGAGTGCGACAAGACTCATAGCCAGCAGACTCTGCCGGGCGGTAGTACCAAATTTAAGGCGGTTTTAGTTGGTTTATCGATCTAATAACAACTAAAAGGCCTGTTTAGTTGTAATATGGGCGAGGTGCTAGAGATATTCTTTCTTTTGTTGGTACAAATGCTCGACCTCATTCGTCGTTAGCAGCAATCACTTGTTTATTGAGTTGTAACTTATGTCGCGTCATCCTTTTGATCTTCCTTTGTTGCCTCTATCCCCTAGCGATCCTCTCCCTTGGGGGTACTTGGGCTCCATTGAACATCGTTCTCTTGCAGCCTTGTCTAGACTCGATGGAATGATGAGCGCATCTTCGAAAGCCGATCTTTTCTGGCTTACGTGGTTGATGAAGGAAGCGCAATGTTCAAATGTCATTGAAGGCACTGTCACAACATTTGTCGAAATTGCGGGAGAGAACGCTGGCGTGGCTGCTCCTATCGACAGGCGGGATGACATTGCTGAAGTCATGAACTACCGAGCAGCAATGCTTGAGGGGATGACTCAAATTTCCGAAGGCCGGCCGTTGTCTCTTTCTCTTGTCAAGTATCTTCATTCGGCTCTTTTGACAGGAACTCGAGGGAGAAATAAGACTCCTGGGGAATTTCGAAAAGTTCCGGTTCATATTGGACGGTCTGGCGAGTCAGTTGAAAATGCCCTATATATTCCTCCTGAAGTCTATAGACTGGTAGATCTTTTGGAAAATTGGGAGCGTTTTATAAAGAGAGACGACTTGAATCCGATTGTTCAAATCGCTGTGGCTCATGCGCAGTTTGAGCTGATTCATCCTTTTCTTGATGGAAATGGACGAATGGGAAGGTTGATTATAACGCTGTTTTTGGCCAGCAAGAAGCTGATTCATAAACCTTGTTTGTATATGAGTTCATATCTCCAGAGTCATAGGAGAGATTATTATGATGCTTTGGGAGATATATCGAAACACGGTGATTGGACGAAGTGGCTTCTATTTTTTCTGGAGGGAGTGGAAACCCACTGCGGGAGTAACATTGAACTTTTGGATGAAATGACGAATCTTTATGAGATCTCTAAAAGGAGGTTTTCTGAAGCGACAAATTCGTCAATTGTTATAGATATCTTAGACTATGTATTTGCGAATCCTGTCTTTACAGTTCCCGGTTTGATGAAACAGATTAATCCTCGACTTACGCATCAGGGTGTAGTGTCAGTTATAAAAAAGCTAGAGAAGGCAGGTCTTGTTGAGGAGTTGCAAAAAGGGCGTGGAAAGAGACCTAATACTTATCAATTCTTTCCTCTGATTCGACTGCTTTTGTAATTGAGTATTTGTTTTTCGTCTTTGGGATTAGGGGCGAACAAAACTTAATGTCTCTCCGGGCTCGGAGGGTGAACATTAACGCTACCTCACTTTCCATGCCCAAGCCTGTTGCCATACTCTGTTCCTAAATTGGGATACAGAAGTACGGAGCCATCAGGAAAATCTTTAGGGTGTCTTCTCGTAGAAGGCATCTTTTTTTGACACATACGTATTTTTGCGACATAATGATACCCTATTAAAGATCCGTATAATCATGCCTAAAACTATCTCTCGACCCTCTGAAACCTCTGTGAATGTCCTGCCCGACCCTTCGAATGTCGCCGGGCTCCCTCTTTCCGAGAAAAAGGCAAAAATCATCCGTGACGCCTACGGCAATTTCCGCGTGGTTGTCAGGCGCTACTACTGGGACTCCGCTGCTCAACGAGACAAGGAAAAACGGGAGTACTTGGGGTACGTTGTAGACAACGTGTACTACGCGACCGAGGATTACCGCCGCCACTTTCACCGCGACGGGACGAAGCGTTGTGCTCCTAAGAAAACATTGTCTTCCAAGGGGAAAGGCAAGAATATGACCGCTGATTTGACGAATCCGTCCACTCAGACGTTTCTGTCGTCTCTCTCTTCGATCCTGGTGGCTGAATTTCCCGTCTACTATGCGATCGCAAAGGAGACCGGTTTGTTGGAGGATCTCACGCAGACATGGGGAGCGGACAACGCCAACAAGATCCTCGCCATCGCCTTCCACTGGATGCATACAAGTTCGAATTCCGCCTATCTCTTCAAGTCGTGGGTGAACGGGAAACTCTTGCCGTACTGGGACTCCATGGAATCGAGGGAGATGACGGAGTTCTTCAGAGAACTCGCCGAGCAACCGGATTGGCGGAAAACATTCTTCAACGCCCGTATCGCCAGACTGCCCGAGGATGAAGTCCTCTCGTACGATTCCACGAGGATCGCCACGGAGGCTGTTGCCAACCCATATGTGCAATGCGGCAAGGGAAAAGAAGGCGGTTATCAGAAACAGGTCGGACTTGCGCTTTTGCTCGGGCATAAGACCGGCATGCCGGTTTTCTTCCGGATGTTCCCCGGCCAGATCGCCGATGTCAGCACCGTCGCCGACATGCTTCTTCGGTTCGACGAGATCAACGACAAAAAGAAAATCTTCGCGGCGGTGATGGACCGCG